>Ga0224511_10003188_pt1 | contig 11642 bp, 3 predicted proteins | sample SF_May12_sed_USG_2_FD_169988 | JGI IMG/M metagenome (GOLD analysis project Ga0224511, IMG submission 169988) | Sediment microbial communities from San Francisco Bay, California, United States - SF_May12_sed_USGS_8_1 | ecosystem: Environmental > Aquatic > Marine > Sediment | place: USA...
AGCTTACATGTAACTAACATATTGTTTACGTGCAGTGACTGAGAGGTCACCAGGAAATCCATGCTTTCAGGAAACCTTTTTTACTGACCAAACCTTTCTGCCTTTCAGTTTTGTCTTTGATGAAAATCTATTTAAATGCAGTTGCAGGGATAATTGACTGTAAGGTGTGGGTACAGCACATAGAGTTATCCTAAGAGAACATCTCTATGGTACAGCATAACTTTAATGTCTTCAGTGTTTCAATGTGTGGAGATGACTAAATCTTTCTCTTCATTGGTCAGTCGGGCTGCCCATAAACCATCAGTGGATGGACTTCTAGATCTTATCTCCTAAGACTGTACTGATGTACCTCAGTGATAACCCTATGGTGATGTACTTATCTTCCAATCAGATATTGTCTGGGTGGTAGACTTTCTCTGTTGTTTTTGGTGGCTAGCACATCCTGTTTCATGGCTTGTAGTTGGTTTTGGTAATAATCTTTTATTGATAAATCTGTTATCAACACTAATGAAAAATGCCAACCCGGGATAGCCTGCTCATAAATCAGTCACAAGTGGAGAGCATGTATGGGCACTAAAAACTGAAAGGAAGTCCTGAATCCTCTACGCCTCCTGCAAACCTCCATCGCTGCTGGCAACTTCAGGGAAAACCTGACATCACTCACTTCTCTGCATTGTTTCTAACGGTCTCTACGTTGCCCATGTCCTTTGATATGACAGTTGGAGCTGGAAAATCAGCTGATCTATTTCTTGTTGCCTCTTTGTGAGTTTTTGCCCTTTGATCGCTTGGCAACTCATCCACGTGTTTACGCCAACTGGAAAGTTCATGGTGGAGTGTGAATGTATTATCCGCTTGTTGTATTTTGCTGTTATGAAAGTTGCATTTCACACATTCATTGCTGGGTCTGCACTGCTGCAAGCGGGTACCAGTTACAGCTAGAGATATAGAGTTTCCGCTGGTGTGCCCTGTAGTATGCAAGACCAAAACGGGTAAGTTTGAGCACACATTCTGTGTAACCCTAGTGCATCTATCGTACTTGGGGAGGGATGGCTGAGCGATTCGGGATTCTGAGATCTTTGTTCATACCTTGGTCACACCGGCTCCGCTGTAAACTTTTTTAATCTCCACCTCCTACTCTTCCACCTCAGACTTATGAGAAGTTGGTCAAATAGGACTGTCATAGAGCTATCCTCCCGTCTAAGGAGGATAGCTCTGTTCTGGTACTGGGTTTATCTGAAGACCGACCACATGCTGACAGTGAAAGAACAGCATGGCCGGGATTTAAACCCATGATCTTTAGCCAGTCCCTCTATCCACTGAGCCATAGACATTATAATATTATACGTCTATGGGTATGCCGTTAGGTACATTCGTGTGCTCGTCTTTTTCCATCCGTTTCGGTCAGAATAGAATTCCGTGGCCAAAAGTAGGCGTTAGCCTAGTAGTGTAGGCAAATGTCAAGGTTACCGCAAAGAGATAATGAGACGTTGGGATAACGAATCACGAACGATTGTTCTGCTCTCACCAAGGAGTTAAAGTAGAGAGAGGACAACTCTGATCCGATCGAAGTCATCCTTAAAGGGGTTATGACACGGTTGACGGTAGATGTACTTTCGGAGTTGTGTTCCCTATTCGTAAAGGGAGGCAACTCCGCATTCATTGCAGCGCTAGCAAATGGTCTTTTTCCCCAAACCGAATATCGGTCACTCGAATAACTACGGCCCAAATAGAAATAAAATGGAATCTAATTACTAAAACTTAAGTAACCTAGTGATCTTCACTCCCTTATAACATCGAGTAGAACTTAAATTTGAACATGAGATTGAAGAAAACCTAAGTTATAAGAAGTGCTTTGCCGGTTTTCCCTACCCCTAAATAGAGGCCATTGCGTTCGGGCCTCTATAATTGCGCAATAATGGCACTAACGGTTGTTAATAGAGGTAGAAAACTGCGCTCTAAAACCCTATTTTTATATTTTTGTTGCACGGTTTCTCTATTCAGACTTGTGTAACTACAAGTCTAGTATACACCTGCAAACGCATTTGTCAAACATCGGCGCGTAAGCCGAGAAATCAGTGCAAACACAAACAGCTCTGTGTTAATTTCCTATCTCGAGACCAATCTGGTGCGACAACGGTCTGATAAGTACGTCGCTGAGGGCTCTAAGTATGCGCGTTTGATAGGGCTATATCTAAGCATCAATTTGAACTGGGTATTGTGCCCATTTGTTCATGGTAGGCTTCAGAATCTACAAACAATTGAAGTCACTTTTGCCGATGTCATAATCCCTGTAACTCAACTGCGCTTCCTCACTGCAACCGTGTGTACGCGTATTCGCGACTGAAATTTATTCAAAAATTTCGGTCGCGAGCACGCGAAAGCGCCTATTCCGTATACTACCTTCAATTCTCAACCATGGTGGGCTCTTTGCTTCATAATGTACATGATACTGTTCTTTCTTGGGTAGCAAGCGCGACTTGAATAGAAGATGCAGAAGATCTCACCTTTTGTTAGCTTCTAATGACACTAGTCTCCTGAGCTTTAGCATCTTACAAAGAAGAGAATCCTAACTAAACTGGTGTACTATTGATTGGTTTGTGATAGTATAGAGATTAATCTCTCAATGATTGGCTTTGTGTTCAACCAGACCAGCTGCCATTTCTTTCGGGAGTGGTGGGTCTTTGTCAAATCATCAAGTGTTTCTGGTGACGCTGTTAGCTGCTTCATTAGTAACTCTTGTAATTTACTCTAGTTTGAGTATCTTTACTGGTGAGCAGTGTCTTGTGTCACCCGGTGAGTTTGATTGCCTGGACTGGGCTGATGAGTTTTCATTTAACTAATCTCTTGCAGATAATTAGATATGACTCATTGAGCTGACATTGGGTGCACCGCACCTACTGATTCACATCAATGTCATTATTAGGGTAGTATGAAGTTGGCAAGGATGACCGGATTTGAAATCCAAAACTGCCAGTCAGTCATATGATTTTGTGATATATCTATTAGTTTTTTTTTACTTTGCTGGTCACGTAGTCAAACTTCCAGCTTCCTTTCCCTGCTTCCTACACTCAGCTCTCCTCCGTCTATAACCGGTTCTGAATAAATATCCCTCATTTTGGTACCATCGCTGGCATACCAGTTTCGTCAGCGGCTGGAAAGATTTATCGCTGCGTTCAGTCATTTTTCTGGCAATAACATCTGATTTCTCGTTATGCCTAGTGTTCCAAGGGTCTCTGTGCGGCTCACGAGTTGGAAACAAAGACCCATCCTTTGTAGCCAATAGTAACCAATATAAACAGCAGGGTGTGGGAGGCTGTGGCGTAAGTACAGTGTGCCAATCTTTTGTCGAGACCCACTGATCCCGCCCCTAATTCAATGCAATGATTGCTTCGTAAAGTCCGAAAAATGAACCTATATTTAGCCCACTCAAAATCTATTACACAAAGGGTCTCTGTGAGCCAAGTGTAGAATGAATCAGTAATTTCCTATTTGTGTAATTGAATAGACATTGTACAGGCTAGCAGCCGTCTTGGGTGAGTCATTTGATTGAACAAATAGACGCTTGAAAGCTGTATTGGTTTGCTAAGGGTTAAGGTTAATGATCATTGAGATACCTCAACAGTTCATCAGTTCTCATAAAGAGTATTGCATTACTTTGCAGATGCCTCTGGTGTTGTACAGCCTAACAAGGTATGTGTTTTATCTCATGTTGTCAGACACTGTTTCATTGGTAGATAGGCGTTTTACCTTGTCAGACTTTGGTTGACTGATTTATAATCATTCGATGGTACATGAATATGATGAATTAGTCTCAGCCTTAATCCTAGTAGCATCCTGAATTGCCTTTGAGTCATTGTCACATTCAGAGTTCAGAGTTGGCAATCGGTAATCCCGTCTCCGGGAACCGGCTTTTTATGCATGTTATGGAAAAACGGCTCTAACAAAGTTCCAATTTCTAGTCATTAGGGGCGGAGTGGTTTGTTCAGTACTGTTGGGTAGGGGGAATGTTTCATGTCTGAAGTATAAATAGATGTATTCCGGTATTGCTCAGTGCAGTACAGAGAGATTCTGAATCAGAAGTGCTAATCATGTAGCACCCACTGGGTAATCAATAAATCATGAGTGAGTACTTCCCCTTGCCAGTCCCCATATCACACGCTGCATGCAGTACAGGATATGCTTGCGGGAGCCTTCCCATATCATTTTTTTGTTTCTTTGTCTATTCGGATGACATGTACCTTTTCAGTGGAGTGGATATCAGAGTCCAGGGATCGTTGTAATTGCAGTGCTGTACAGTTCCTGTCATGTCTCTCTTTGCCTTGAGATCATAATATGGTTTTCTGAACCCATCACAAAGATTTGTTGGCAGAAATTGTGTTTCTGGTGGGAGAGAGCTTGATCTCTTGTCATTCACTTACCATTTGATAGTTGCTGCATTCCACCTTCAGTTTTCCGTGTTAGCTTTGATACACATCAGCCTTATACTTTTGAAGATATGCTTGAAAGAGGTTACCCAAAGCATATGCGTGTACATGGTTGCCCTGTTCTAGTTGCTACTGACTTCTTTCCTGCTACGTTGAGAAACAGACTCCTTTCTAGTCAAGTCTAGCTGATATCTTCATGGAGTTGTCTTCTCAGATCATTACTTTGGTCTTGGGCCGGAGCACTATTAACCTTCTTCATCATTGGTGAATGTTGCCCAATTAGACTCTAGAAACCCATCCTATCTTCTGATTGTCAAATTGGCGAATGGTGCTCATTGTATTATTGTGCTAAGGACTGTTTGCAAACTTCCGACAGAAGATAGCGAATGGTGATAGCTTGTATCAAGCTGCGTACTACCTCCATGAAACTTTTGTCTCCAATTCAGCTGATAACCCTAATTGTGTGCTTTGTGCCTTTATCTCTTCATTTCATTGTCAAATTACTTGTTCATTTTGGAGTTTGGCTTCGCTGGAGTTGTACTAGTCGTTAAGTCTCTGTGGGCAGCCGCTGTATGCTGAGGCTATGCTAATTCTAAGGTAGGACCATTTTTCAAACTAATTTAGTCTTCCAGTCAACTTCCATTGGCCAAATTTGCATAATGAATATCATGTTTTTGTCTGGCCCATAAGTAATATACTTACTAGGTTGTTTATGGCTGTTTTATAAGATCAGCTGTTTTTTCTGGCCATATAGCAATCCTTGGGTCGTTAGAATGTCCTTACCGGTCGAGCAGATCATGCGCCGATTGTCTAATCATCACCCTGAGAGTGGAGCCAGGCGGGAGCAGTCCACTCTGTCCTCTGACACCTGGGGATTTAACTTTCTTGCTTGTGGTTTCTATTTCTGTTCTAAATTCGGCTGGGTTTTTGCTTTTGTTGAAGGCAATCACTCAGCTGTCTGATAAGGGACACCCTGTGGCTTTTGACCTGTCTTTGTGTTCTTGTTATGGTTGTTGAAGCCGTAGAGTTTTGACCTGAGCCACAGTTCACCACACATGACCCACAAATAAGCAGATTTGCACTCGTTTCTGAGCACTTGCCATCTTTAATTTTTCAAAGTAAATGATCTCTTCCCAGTGCAGAGTACAGTATATAGCCAGAATATGATGACATTGTGATGTAACCGTATCACTAACAACACAAAGTTTGAGCAATTAAGATTTAAATACAAAGAATGTCAATTGTGAGTGAGAACTGTATAATCTTTCTCTCACCGGTCTATGACACAGCGCTGGAACCTTTCCTGGGCAACAGTCACTGAATTGATAACGGGTTTGGGTGTGATTCATGACATGTATGGCTTCACAAGTCGGATACTAGTCACCTAGATGCCATTACCCAATAGGTTTCCAAACAAGTGATATCACTGGACTGTCCAATGGCCAGAGACAGGACAATGTAAACTCACTTAGTGCATTATGCCAAGAATAGATGCTCCATAGATACTCAAAAATAGTCCTGACAGGGCTCATCATTCATTCTCTAAACCTACTTCTATGGCTAAAGCCTCCCTTTCATCTTGAGAAAAATCTTGAGAGCGGCTCACTCCTCTCATGATCCGCGTAGCTAGCGTATGTAACTGGATAAACAAAGAGCCTGGTCGTGTACCAAAACACGGCTATCACCCCCTGCGGGGTGCCAAACAGGATTAGGATAAACACTTGTGTGGACCATTCCTAAAGCCAGCTGATGTTCCTTCCCAAGATGTGTTGAAATCTATACGCCAAGCTAGATTTTAAGCAATCAACAACACCAGCGGAGCAAAAAACACTTCTGATAACCAGCATCCAGTGTTTGCATTCCTGATAATGATTAGTCACACTGACTGGTGGTTTTATTTTACATCACAACTCTGCTGATATTTCGCTTGATAACCTTGTAAACAGGAATAAACGTCGATTATGAGCGAGTCAAGCTTTGAACTCTTGATGTGACGTTCCGCTCAGTAGTCCGTTTTTAGTTACATATAATTCAAGTCATACGATATTATAAGCTTCCGAGTCAAATTTCTTCTATCTGCTGAGTTGTTTTGACGTTTGATCGAGTCCACGGTTTCAGTGGAAGATATCGGGCTGATTCAATTGTCGTCGGTCACAGCAAACTAAAGGTGCCTTTCACTCCATTCGGGCGTCCGGTCCGACGCAGGACTGGTCTGGCTCGGGCATAGGACGTATCCTAGGGCCAAGCTGGAGCCAATCAATGGGGCCGAACCGGTGTTTCCGGAGACAACAATCATTCTTTGGTCAGAACTTCCAAAGAAAGTCAATTCACTATTCAATTCTTTCACTACAGGTTGCCTCTCTGCCCAGTGCAGCTTCGTGCTGTTAGTTGAGGGAATATTGTCACGAAATCAAACAAATTTCCCTTTCCAATGATCCTAGTATGAGACCGAAAATGACTGAACATTGCTAGGTACTCCGTGGAAGACCATTGGATTGGTTGATGAGTCGGACGTCGTACTCATTTTATCTCTGGGAGACAAGCTGTCGGACATCCGAGAGAGCGTCCGAGGCGGACCCGACGACGCTTTTTTGGGGGTAAGACGTTCGTCTCGAGCGTTCGGTCCAAGGCGGACCAGACGCCCGATGGAGTGAAAAAGCGCCTAAATTCGATCGTAGTCAGTCACAGCGGGCATGTTTCGGTGGCCGGCAACACTGATCAGCTGAAAGAAGCAAGCCTGTCAAGTCTCTTTCACGTTGACTGTCCATTGCAAAGAGATAAGTTGCAAGATTATCCTGTTGTGGACCGGTGTACCTTTGTCCTATCCCGGCAGTCACTGGCTAGCCCTGCTAGGATAATAGCATAGTTGGTGGGGCCCAGTAATTGACTCGCCAGGCTCCTTCATTGAGAACCATTATCTAATAGCAGTGGCTACCAGTAGCAGTGATTAACTCAATTTATATTGCAACTTTTGGCTGAAACTTTATCTTCAACTACTAGGAATTAGAGTGGTCAACTTCGAAGCTCGACCCTGGTTGTAATGGTCATTTGTGTGGTTGCCGGCTGTTGGACGTAATAAGCCCAACCTTCACTCTCTTCTACAGGCAAAACTTCTTCATGTGATGGATGGTTTGATTTTGCTATTTAGTTACACAGCACCTTCCTAACTCACCAGAGAGGATTAATGTCCCATTACCATACTGTTTTTGGTAGATGGTTTATTTGATACTAGTGTTTACTAAGACAGCAAGACTCCAACTGCACCATGCAGCATTTCCTTCGATCAGATGGTGGCAATAGAAAAGGCCTTCCCCCTTCTAGTTGGGTCTATTAAATATAATTCTTTAGAATACAAGGGCTCAATAGCAGACGCTTCAAGCCTGTTTGTATTTAGCAACACAAAGGCTACTCAGCATACCAATTATAAAAACTGGTTTGCTGGGCTCAAATCAGCCAGATGGTCCATTTATTCATAATCGTTATCAATCTTAGCATGACATCAGGGTTTGCGGTAAAATACACACTCGCAGTTGATGTAGGACAACAACCCTCGGGCATCAATCTGCCTGTTCATGTTCACAATAACCAGGAACCGAGCTAACAACCCTGCTGGCTATGAGCAGCACAAATAAAGCTATATTTGAATTACTCAGAAACGGCGAGCTGCAGACTCCTTCCTTAAACTACTCGAGTGTAAGGTTGATCAGTTATTTTGACATCGATTTACGGCTCTTGTTGAAGAGTTTAGTTGCCTGTGCTGTGCCTGAGAGTCATATTTATAACTAGCTGTGGTTTTCAACGTCAACTGCGTTCTCCCAGTAATAGGCTGGACCATCTGCCACTGTTTGCACTGTACTGATCCGGTATCATGGCATCGCAGGACCGTGTCAGCTGGTATACCTGTCCTGATGGGGGTAATACTGCTGATGCTTCTGCTGCTATACATGCGATAGTTAATCCCGCAGCTGCGATCGGTCGCTGTTCGGGCTGTATACCGCGCTGTGACTGATGGGTGCCACTACACACGACTCAATCTCACGCGCGCCTGATGAGGTCAAATTCGTTAGAACCTTGACACTGTATAAGCTAGCATACCTACTTTCAGTCACAGAATTTTGTTCGAGTGATCAAATTCACTTTATGTCGAGGTACATGGTTTGTAAAAACGCACTTTTCGGGCGCATTTTTGAGCTTTGAAACTGAAAATGCGTCTGAAACCCGGTTTCAGATGCCAAAACTGGATCGTGCGAATGCACCTCTTGCTCGATTTAGTAAATTATTTGACTAATTTAGGCTGTGTATCCAGCCCAGATTGTAGGAATTTACCACCCCTCCTAATACAGCTTTCTGTACTGTTCCTGTTAGAAACTGTTCACCAGTAGATGTAGGACATGCTGAATGAGAAAAACTAATCTGACCTGAATGGTTTAGCACAGTCGTTTTATAGCCTTGGGGAGCCTTCGGACCATCGCCCTGTGTTCAGAGTGAGCTGTCAATCGCTAAATATGGCTCTCGGCGAAATGGTTCCAAGCGTATTAGTTTTTAGGCTTTCTCTTGCGAGTCTTGATATTGTGATTGGGTCGGCTTTTATGCTTTGTTCTCTCAGTGTCATCGAAACCTCTTTGAGATGGGGATAAAGAGTGATTTATTCACACAATGATCCAGCCATCGCTCAAGAGCTCAAGAAATCTTTCCGCATTGTTATTTTTATTTCTGGCTCTCCTAGTTCACTATCATGAACTACCCTGCTGCTGTGTAGAGACGTAGTGAGTGGTTATGTCGTTTGGGATCGTTAGGTCATTCATTCAGAAGGTAGCTGCCCTGGGGTCTAACCTTACGCGACACATCATACACTGATCTGTTTATGGCTTGAACTGATTTGACACTCGGTTCACTGCACTGTTAATATCATCTCAGGCCGTTTACAGGATAACACCAAGGCTAAATAACAACAAGGTCGGAACGCAGGTTGTTGTGATGTGATGTCCTGAATTAGCCTTCCATACCCTCTATTCCTATTGGCTAGGTTCCCTTATTCGAAAGGTCAATTGCATAAGTCGCATTAGTTCAGGCGATTTGATTGGTCGGTTCTGACAGTAACTCCATATAGGTCACAGTTTGTGTTGATTTGAACAAAGAGCTGGCTTGATATATAAGCTTGTCTACTGATTCAGTCGATATCAGCTGTTCAGCGCTTACACCAAGCCTTCGCTAGGATATTAATAGGAAACAAAGGACGCTTACTTGGGATTTTATAAACTTAGGATAATTACACTGGGAAAGCTGGCAGCCTGTTTTAGAGGGTGAGTTGAAATTACTCTCGTGCTAGTCTTGAGTAAGAACAGTTCATCTAAACAGTTTGTTCTGATCACTCGTATCGGTAAGACTTGTCGCTATTCTATCTACATCGGGTCTCTCAGCCGCCTTGAGGTGGATGTGTGTCTCTTCCAGTTCAACCAATGGAGGTTTGGTTTCAATTGGTGTCCCATCCTGGAAATTTGGTCTACTTGGAAAGAGAGCCCCTTTGTTCATATAAATCTGCTCTAAGCGGAATGAAGGCAGCCTTTGTTAGCCAGCTGATTTAATAATGAATGCGTTACGATTGCCTTTGTGTCACACGGAGAGCAGACATCTGTTTATAGTCAATACTCATCATCTGCTGTGTTCTAATAAATTATTAGGGTGTCAGTTTGGCTTTTATTAATCTTACGGCCAGGATGGCCGTAGCGACTAGGTTTGTTTACCAAATAACAACTCGTGATAACCCCAATGGTATGTTTCTGTTTTTCAACTGGGATTGTGTAGCTCATAGTTGAGAGGATATCATAACTTGTTTTAGTCATCAGTAAAGCTGAATCATTCAGCGATTGCCCTCTGACCCTATCTAATCAATTTCACTCCTCAGACTAGGTGGATGAATCATTGGGGTTATTCATCAGCAAGCTTATTCACTACTAGTACTTGGAGAAGCTGCCTTTGCTCACTCCGCTTACTGCCATTGGTTATTGATTCACTGGTGAGCTAATCAGTGTCGTAGGATGATATGCGGGATCTGACTGTAAAATCCATTTGGCTGGTAAAAGCCTCGTTTGACGTCTGTAGGTTGATAATCTCCACTAGGAGACGGAGATGGTCCTGCTAGCTGTTCAGCCATGCGTGTTAGCTAACGTTATGCCTCACAGATTTCCCTCTTGATCATTGCAGAGCTAAACAGCGACTATTTGAAACTCTGGCCACTCGATCCAAGAGACGACGCGTGGAAGAAGACACTAGTAACTGCAGCACCCTGTCATCACTGCTCCGGGCGGAAGCAACGACTCCCGCTCACTCAATTAACATCACGGCGCCGCTCCGACAGCATAGACACCGGTCTCAAATGAGGATGGGACAAAAGGTATCAGGCGGTATTCAGACTCTGTCTAATACCCCGAGAGAATTCACCCACCATCGCTCGTCACTTACTGTCTTCCGAAGCTCGTCAGAGAAGCAGCACATCTCCAAGAGAACTCAGCCTGACTATCAGAAACCGCTCCGTCTGGATGTGATCCTGGAGCAGCCACCTGTAAGCGCGGAGATCGCCGAGAAACATGCGTGGAATCCCGCCGACCGATCACTGAACATCTACGTGAAACCGGACGACCCGTTCACGCTACACAGGCACCCGGTGGCCCAGAGTACGGACTGTATACGCGGTAAGATGGGCTATGAACGTGGCCTCCATGTCTGGCAAGTGACCTGGAATAAATCTCAGCGAGGTACGCATGCTGTCGTAGGCGTGGGGTCGATTGACTGTCTGTTACACAACGCCGGCTACTCGAGCCTTATCGGTAACAACAAATCTTCCTGGGGCTGGGATATCGGCAGAATGAAGCTCTACCATGACAACAAACTTCAAAACAACAATGCTCAGTCATACCCGACCAGTGACACTCGCTCAGACAGCGAAAATGCCTCCATACCCGACACTTTTCTTATGGTACTAGACATGGATGAGGGCACCTTGTCATACGTAGTGGATGGACAATATCTGGGCGTAGCTTTCGGAGGACTTAAAGGAAAGAAGCTCTACCCTATGGTCAGCGCTGTGTGGGGACACTGTGAGGTTACTCTACGTTATCTTGGTGGATTAGAACGTAAGTTTCACCCGGAATGAATCGCTCATGCCTTTGTGTAATCCAAAGTATCGATTTGATGTCTCGCCCTAATGCCCTGCTTTCG
>Ga0224511_10003189_pt1 | contig 11640 bp, 6 predicted proteins | sample SF_May12_sed_USG_2_FD_169988 | JGI IMG/M metagenome (GOLD analysis project Ga0224511, IMG submission 169988) | Sediment microbial communities from San Francisco Bay, California, United States - SF_May12_sed_USGS_8_1 | ecosystem: Environmental > Aquatic > Marine > Sediment | place: USA...
CTGCTGGGATTCATTCCCATGTTTCTTAGCTGTTTCATTAAAACAGTCTACTATTACACTGGGAAACAATCAAATCAGTATGGCTACTAAAAGTCAGTTTGCTGTTACAATTACTCCTAAAAAAAATTTTTTTTGGTGATAGGCTGATAGTGAAACCTTGGGAGCATTTATCTCCTTATTTACCTCTGAGTTGTTTGACAAGTGGTTATTTATGATGACAGCCTTATCAGAATTCAATCAATTCATATGACTATCACTAGACTACCGGATGAAAACCTTTGCACATTTCATTGCGTCCCTGAACCGTGAAGTATCGAATATGTTGTGCATGAGATTTGAGTGTAAAACACAGACATAACAAGAAATATATTCATTCAGTTCTGCCATAGAAAGGCCAAATAGGCAAAGCAATAGCAAACAGTCAGCTGGAAAAGATGATAAAGATGTGGCGATAACTCCAACCAAATCAGGTGACTTGGCATGTGATGGGGCGGGGCAAGAACTACGATAGCAGCTTATCCACCGCTAGGCGTACGCCACAGAGTCAGGCTACCTGGCTAAAAGTCAGTGCTATAACATGACATTGCTTCCGGGAATTTGACTGGGGTGACAATAGTGTGGTTATGAGACTGAAATCATCTTTGTGCAATTCAACTGAGCAGTACATACCGTGGGACGTTTATGGCACCTACGCATCAGTATTTTTGTAAGAATTGGTTAGTGTCATACTGTCGTGGGATGATCCTGAGGTGGTTTTTCAATGTCTTCCTCAGGTTATTTGTCAGGATTGTTTCCCTTAGCTCTTGGTTTTATCAGGATCTATGACATAGATTCGTGCTAAACTATGCAAGGCAGGGACAGTTAGCCCTCTGAGATATTCACAAGTCTGCAGGGCTGTTTGAGACATTGTGCAGAGCCGTGTAGCTAACTAGTCGCATAATCATAGAGTTGCATAGCCACAGAGCCGAACAACCGCATAGATGCTTAGCCGCCAAGCTCCATACCCTCATAGCCACACATTCAAATAGCGCATTCCCGCATATCTGCAAACTGGATGATTGAATGACTAAGCTGCAAATACGAGTGACAGCTTCCAACTGATGATATCATGCCTGAAACCTCTGCATAGAAAACAAATGAACTATTGGCTATATGTTTAGCCCCAAATGTGCGGACTGCAATCTGAATGTGAGCATCCCATCAACTTGTTTATAATAGGCCAAAATATAGCACAGTAGTCTTTTGATATATGGCCATTTAATCAACATATCATGATACAAATTTTGCATTTGAGCTGTATCCAAAGCGTTTATAGTTCTTGGAAACCTACAAAAGAATAAATTTGGCATTCTGACTTCGGTGGCTCAAATCCCAGGGCAATTAATCACTGCATCATGCTTGGCTACAGTTTTGGCAATGAGCTTTGGCCTATTCAAAGAATTTGATTGATTGCTGTATTTTGGGTATAAATATGGCTGGTTTTGTCTTTCTGGTCATAGCCAGTCGGAGCTTCTGCTGAATTATCTCCTGACATTCAGAAAGGTAAGCAAGAGATTGCCAGAAAATAAAATCAGTTTGGGTTCACTGCAAACTACAAGTACCTCAGAGACCGGAAAAAAATCAAAACATGGTGTTTGATTATCTGTAACATTTTAGGAAGTTTGCAATATTTTTATTAACTTATCTGTACCAGAATATTTTAATGATGTCTCTCGGTTTTTCAGTGTTATACCTTACTGTCATTTATTGTAGATTCACTCGCCAAAATGAACAAGACTCTGCTCGTCCTTTTGTTCGCCGTGCTGTGCCTTTCAATGGTTTCAACAGTAGCAGCTTTTGGAACATGGGGAGGATACGCGTAAGTATCAGGACACCAAAGTACAAGTTAACTCTGTCCGTTCATTTTTTGTTAGCTCGGGGTGTGAGGGCAAACAACGTTGCTTTGAAACGAAAAGTAGCTCATTAAAAAATCGTCGCAGTCATATGCGATAGATTAAACCGCATCGTAATTAATTTGCAGAATCATTTTGAAAGCACTTTTTGATGCAATTTTTCATAACACGGAACATTTTATGTCACAGAAATACTGCACACCTTAATACGGGACCTTAATATCATTATTGTGCCTTCCTTTTTAAATCCGCTAAACAAAGATTTTGTTCACTGCCACCATATTATTGGGATAGTTACACAAATAAAATGAAGACCATGCGAACTGGCTTACAGCGTGTCTGAAGAATAGATGCCAACAAAAACTATAATAACGCCTTGCAATACATGCTGTTCTCGCTATTTGCCCCCATTGTTGTCTTTTATCGCTACAATCTTCATTCTAAGACAACTTACGTATAACGGCAATATTTTTGTTGATTTAGTCGACTTGGCTATAGTCGCTTCAGATTTGGAGGATACCGTGGATACTATGGAGGCTATGGAGGCTTCAGACGCTTTGGTTATGGACGACGATATGGCGGCTACCGCTACAGTACCTGTAAGTATTGCCCAGATTGTCTAGAGCCCTTCATGATGAAAGTAAAGTTTGTGGTCTCATTTTAACTGGGTCGTCATTTTAAAGTAGCTTTCCTGCTTCTGATTAACCAAATATGACCATAACTTTCACTATAATGACCAACTTCGGTATCTTAGCAAAAATGACCTTCATTGCTTGAATACAAAAACCGATATAATCTACTAGACCACTGAAGACTAGAGTAGAGGTTTGTCAGAAGTTGAGACAATCAATAGTTCCATCATTTGCATTGACTTAAAATGTCTAAGAAAGTCCATTGGTCATTGCATTGCCCATAGACTTTCAGTACATGTAACGGAGAATATCAACTGTCGCCGTCAGTTCATGGTCACCTTTAAAGTGCAACAGATTCAATGGCCATGCATAATATATCAATTTTTAAGTTTTATTAAAATATCAACATATATTTTTATATTTTCATTTTTTTTGTAGATTACTAGTGACTGGAAATGGCCGATTATCATTCAGTGATGTGTCTGTTCTGCTTTGTTTTAAGTTCTTGAATTGTTTCTGTTAAAACCGTTTTAGTGTTTAGATGTTAACTCGTTTTCTTTAGCTCTAGCTAGTCACTGCAATAAATGCAATGTTACTTCTCGCAAAACACCTTCCTATGCTTTATAATTATTTACATGCTGGGTGACTTATTAACGGCTTAGGTTGATTATCCCTCCCCCACCTCCCAGGACTATCCAGTTCGGTCTTGTAGCTCGTGCTTCACACTGAATCAGTGGATGCCCTGGTAGAGTTTGAGTTGGGCTGGTCAGCCTAGCTTCCCACATTTCCAGTTGTTATCTAGCTTGCCAGATAACCCTATACTAAGTAAGGAGTGGTTCCTTACATAATTATTTATAGCCTCCAGTTCGGGTATTATCAACCATTTTGAAATGGTAGTGTAGCTTTAATTATTATGCCAACTATGGTCTGTTTACTGGGAGTGCAGTGTATTTATTGCAAAGGTACCCTGGTATACCTGGTGGATTAGTCCTGGTTTACTATCCGTAAGCCTATAATTTCACCCAGCTAGAGTGATACCAGATCAGTACACAAGCAATCGCTGGTCTAGTGTCAAAGAACTGAGAGTTCCATATTTTTGAGTGAGTACTGTAACTACACAAATCAGTAAACAAAAAACAACCGTAATACATATGTATCTGTTCGGCCTATGTCTGGCCTACATTCTGTATTATATTTATGTGTCAAAGTGAGTCTGGGCGAAGCTGTCACCCTATAGTGAAGGATTGCAGGTAGCCCTCCGATCATGCTGGCTAAACTACTGGCTTTTGGACCGGGGTCACTGGTTCTTGCAAAGATCTTGCCTTTGTGCAACACCCCCTTTGATTTTGGATTACAACGCTAAAAAGACAGGCCCACTCATGAATTTAGTTACCTTCTCAACGGGCCACACAGGTGTAATCAGAAAGTTCCATAATGGCAGGACCTACAAAACACTAGGTCAAATAGACTCAGTGGGCCAATTTCTGCACCACTCCTGACATTCCTGTTTCATTCTGGGGACGCATACTTCACTGTTGGCTGATAAAATAAAGAGCAACTCAGACCAACCCACCCATATACCCATATAGAGCCATAGATTTCTCATTGGTCAGATGTTAGTTGACTCACAACCCATATGTAAACTGACCATGAGCCAGTTATGTCATGTAACTGAGATAATTTCCTTAACTTATCTGAGAATATTGACAGAAGGTGATAATTTCAAATCTTATATAACCTCTGTCGCGTATGTAATGTTTCACCATCAGTTGATCTGGGCTGCGCCTAAGGGAAAGTTCCATCATCAACGGCAATATGGTCGCCATGAAGTCTCTGTTCATGTTCCTCAGTTTAGTTTTGATGGCGTATTCGGGAATCATAAAGGATTTCCGCGGGCATGACATCCAGACAACTCTATTTAGGTAAGTATTATCTGGGTGATCGAATTGATAGAAGAATTTGCTTAAACTAGTAATCAAATTAAGGTACAAACTTGTACCTTTCTTACAATTGAGTTGGTTCAAAGTACGAAAAGAGAGACAGTCCAGGTCACCAGGAAAAAATTACTCATTGCACAAAACAGTAATTCAGGGCCATAGGAACGAATCTGGTGGGAGTGTCCATTCATTTTGTCCATTGCCTTGAAATCGGAAGTTTAAGAGTGGTAGCAAAATAGGAGTAACATAAAGATATTCCTTCAAACCAGAACTTAGTTGTATCAAATCTCTAAATGGGCAGTTTTTCACATCTTTTCTTATTAATTGAAATTCCTTCTGAATGTCATCATTTGAACAGGGTGCTAATTAAGAATTTAGAGTTTTACTTACAAACTCATTTTCACCATAGTGTCTTTATATTCATTCAAAATTAAACTAAACCTAACTGCTCCAACTTTCGCAATTCAAAAGATTTGTCTGCTTGCTACAGAAGTAACAAACCTAGAGGGGAAAAAGAATAGAAATATATTTGTGTTTTTTTGAGTCATTTTCCTAGACCCCAATAATGTTTACGGAATACAGGGCGCATGGATGAAATCAGTGGCAATAGTCCCTTTAATATTATGCATTATACATTTATATTATATCAAGTAATATTATATATTTTAGACAGAGGACAGAGATGGTGATAGGTATGCTCAGAGCTGAGTGCCCTAAATTCTTCACAGATAGCGTTCACTTTATAAATCGAAGGGCAGTTCTCAATATTCTGCATCTACAGACAGACATCCAACGTTATAGGTGAGATGAGTGATTGTACTATTCAGGCACTTGGCCATCCTATTCAATGGACCTCCTAAGGCTGAGACATGTTGGAGTTCCAGAAGCTATAAATTTTGTGAGAAGTTTATAGTCACACTGAGCCAAGGATCTTTCTATCTCGAGCCAATTGCTCTAGTCATTGAACTATTGCACTATTCCAAAAAACACGAAGCTTAAAGTCAGATTTTATATTATGTAAAGATGTCGTAAGATAATGATAAATTACCCTCACATCGAAATAAATAAATGGTATAACATGGTCGAACTGGACTGAGATGATTTTCTACATGCGGGAAAAAAGTAAAAGTGATCACTCAGGCAAGTATAGGATGCTTCTGTAGAGTAAGAGAAGGTTTCAACTTTGAGTGCCTGTCCAAAATGAGAAGTTTCATGTAAGCTCGCCAGGGTGATAAACAAAGTTCCTGGTCGAACTGGAAATCAATGCCGAGTCCAAGACTTAATGCACATGTAAACATGTGTCTGATTAAATGAGGATGATCCATATACATGTCTATATTTCATTACGTATAGCTGGGCTAATCCACGTCACAAAAGTAGCACACAGATTTTTTTGGATCAATGAATAGTCTGGAGTATGACAAAAGCAAGTTCATTGGCCTATCTGGTCAATGAGCCTAGGTTTTGTGAGTACTTGCAGTGCCTTGCAAAAACAGTGCCAAATATTCATATAACTATTTCTAATCTCCCTATAGATATTTCATGACTGCCTTGTTGGAGTGTCGTGCGAGGAAAAATCCTCATCTGTTCACGCGACCTAGACTGGTATTTAGTACAGAAAAGCCAACCCAAAAACTGAAAAGTACACTGCCAACAGCTCAAGCACTGACCACCCAGCAACCAATGACTGAGCAACCAACAACACAACCTCTGCCAACCCAACAATCAACAACATCTGAGCAACCAGCAACTACCATTCTGCAGTCCACTACAAAAGCGCGAACAACTCAGCAACCTACAACTTCGCAATCACCACCAAGCGACTTACCTACAGTTCAAGAGCTAACAACTGAATTTCTGACAACTCAAGGATTGATGAATCAATCAGCACCAACTACAGGAGCCCAAACAGCAGTGTTGTCAACTACACAGTCACCAGCAACTCAGTCACTGGCAACCCAGCCAACAGCAACTCAATTACCTTTAAACGAATCATCCATCGTTGCGAATCAATCGACAACCGTTTCACCATCTACAGTTAATCCCGAAACAATTGTATTCTCTTCAACGCAGTCCCCATTTCAACCAACTCAAGGACCTGCGAGCACTACTGAGCTCACTAGAAATGAGCTCAAAGCCACACCTACATCACAATCATCTGCAACAAACCTACCGACTAAATCAATAAATGGTCAGTCAACAGGGAATCAGTGGCAGGTCAATGTGTCACTGAGTGCAACAACTGTGTCAACCAAGTTATCAGTCCAGACAACACAAGCAGCGGCAAGTTCGCACCCACCACAGCAACTGAACACTACAACTGCCAAAAAGATGGCACAAACTTCCACAAAGCCTCCTGCAACCACGGTTAATACCGCTTCTATGATGAGCACCACTACAACAGTTGAAGCACAGACAATCACAACTACAGTGAACGCAAAGACAGAGATCGCAACTACCACCACAGTTACTGGTCATACCCTAACAGCGATATCGCACCCTGGCACCACTCAGGCGAACACAACCATCGTACCAATTTCCACAGACACCTCATCGACAAACTTGCCTGAATTAACGACCACAGCGACTCAAGGTTAGTCAAAAAAGTGTACAGAGTTATGCACACTTGTATACTATCTACTCATTCAGTAGACAACCTGACAGAGGTTGACTGCAATAGCCGAAAACCCAGGCCAGATTACTTGGCTAGTTACAGCCAAATTGTAATGGGAGTTGTCCTCACGTAGACAGTCGTCTTGTCTATGGGTTGTAAAACTCATATGAAACCGATTCTCTAGTATCAAGAAAGGAGTTAGCCTCAAGAAAGATACATGGCGGATGGGAGGCGCTGTGATCAAGTGGTTAGGGCGCTCACCACAGATGGTGAAAATTTTGGGTTTAGACACACTTTTCAAAAATTCCCTCTGTTGCCCCAGCAAGGAACGGGCACCCAACTCTTTTCATAACTGGGGAAGGTGAAGGCGGTGAGAAAGAGTAGTGATACCTCATCTCAGTTTCACTGTTTTTCGTTAAAGTTGGCTCTCTAACGGTCACTTTCCCTCACTTGCACGACCACTGGATAGGGAACAACCTGACATAAAAAATGGCTGAACTGGTTCTTGGATAGCGCGGGCCCATCCCAGTTCATGTCCTCCAGCTGTGTTTATATTGGTGAGATTGGAAGTACCAAGGTACATACACACTTCTCTATCTGTATGCCCAGTGACGTAATGTTGTTACGTGTAGGCAACTTATAAAGTAGTGTTATCAGTTATCTATTGAATAAAGCTTGAAGATGGGTACAGCCACCTCAAAGCTTGGGGTAGCATTGGTTGGGATGGCGGGATAGCCCAGTGGCTATGGTGCTTGGCTCAAGACAGAAAGTGCGTAGCTGGTTTCAAGTTTCAAATCACACTGAGCGCCCGCTGTGGGAACGAGCTCTTCACATAATTCCTAGCTCATACCCCTTCAACAAGCCCCAGGCTAAAGAGGTCCATTAAACAAAAGGGCCAAGTGCCTGAGTAGCACAGTACACAAAAATTACATGAAAAAACGCATGATTCTCTTTTCAAAATGACTTTAATTTCATTTAGCTGATAGCAGATATTGCACTGAATACCAAGTGCACCTTCTTTTCACTATTTTCAGCTATTGCCGTGACGACAGGCACTTCAATCGCGGGGGAAATACTTGACCCAAGATGTGTTGCTACTAAAATAACCACAAAGTTCATGTGTGACATCTTCCTAGCTGGCCTGAAACCTACTACCGGTCAGTTGCCGTAGCCAAGCAATTTGTCTCTTCCCCAGTTGGTGAGTGGTTGGTGATCGTAAAGCTGGTACTGCTCCCCTCGCCCCACCACCGGCCACACGAAGGTCATCTGACTAAATTTCCATAGAGTTTTAGTGGGAGTTGTTCTCATTTTGAGGATCTTTTTGTCTATGCTTCGTTATAAAGGTCACATGGTGCAGGTTCTCTAGCAACATAAAATAAGTGCTATCAGTTATCAGTAGAATAAAGCTTGAAAAGGATTAAAGTCAGTTCCAATCTTGAGATTGCATCGGTAAACACATGACTCTCTTTCGGACATTACTGGAAAAACATCTTTCAGTGATAACTTGGATTTGAAAATTTAACTTTACATGGATAAAGACCATAGGTTTTCTCACATGAAAGTCCATGAAAATCAGAGATTAGGATATGAGAGGAGGTACCAGACACAAAGCCCAGCAAACAGATAGTGCACTAAATACCAAGGTATTAAATTGAGCCTTTTTTACTTTATTTCAGGTATTGACTCGTGAGGCAAGATGCGTTGGATAACTAACTATGCAGTAAATGAGTGACTTCTACCTAGCTATTCTGCAAACTTGAAGCTAGGAAATGCATTAAATCCATGTTTAATGTTACTCTCCCTCTAAGAGAAGGATAACTCAATGTTTATTCAGACTGCTGAAAAACCACCCAGGTTCTAGGGTTCTCACCTCTATTCACCAATCTATTCTTATTATTGTTACTTCATAGTACAAGACTATTGGTATGCTCTTCACATATATGATAATACGCCTTGTGCGAATGCTCACTGTTCATTTACACCTTATTCTCCTTTCCGCCGATTCCAAGCTAATTCTGCCTAGAAGCCATACACAGACATGTATCTATAGAAGAAGTTCTTCAAAAGAGAGACATGAGAACGAATCTTTTGCTATGCGTAACTCACCCAGGGTTTCCCATGATATCTGGTCCGTCTGTGAACTGGCTTAGTACCAAATATAGGCTGAACAGCAATAAATCTGTATTGGAAATGGGAAATACACTCTGTTTAGCTGCGGCTCCAATGAGGCTTATAGCGCGTTAAATAAAATAAATTGATCATTTCTATGATAGCACAACTGCTGAACCAAAATTACTTATTGCAAAAGTGCTCAATGCATCATTCAATCTTCATCTGGGGCTATGGCCAGCGTAGGCTAGGACTGTAAGCTTTCATAATGGTAACCAGTAAAAACTAATTGGCAAAAAGGCGTTGATAATCACAAGAAAAAAATAAGGAAATTTATCTTTATTCTGACAAGCTCAGCTTTGGGATCTGGCCAATAAAGCAGCTAGCTTCCTCTCATTAACTCGATCCAAAAATTGTTCCTTTCTTCGTTTTGACAGAGAGTCACTTTCCGATGTGAGCATATCCTTGTGCATGCATTCAATTTCCTATTAAAAAAACAGCGTGCCTTTCACATGGATATGTTGGTTGGTACAAAAGACAACAGTTCAATATAAAAACTCATCACTAAATTCAGAAAACATCCCCAATTCACAGAGCCCTGCCAGGTACCTGGTCTAACAATGATAGAGTTGTTCAAAGCAGCTCGAGAAAGATAAATCGGCCACCCTGTATAGGGCCTCAACACATTGACGATGAATGAAATGGCAGATACGGATCTCGAGGGAGTAGAAAGCCGCGGCAAACCGATGGGAATTGCTGTGGAGTTGTCATCTTATGCCGATACAGATATGCCGTTCGCGCGTGGATTGTGAATGGTATGGTTACTCATAGCGATGTGAACTTGCAGGTGTGAGGGTACCTGACCTCACACCTGCTATATTCATTAATTTCAGTTTGCATTGATTCATTGGCGAGGGGCCACTGAAAGTAATACTGATAGTAACATACTAATATTTAGAATTAGACAGTAAGTCAGTCACACAGCAAGTCAGTAACTACTGGGCTACTGGCTCAGTCAGTGGCTGAGTCAGTCGGTCATTGACTGACTGAGTTAGTGAATGATCGGTAGTGTAGATTGCCAGGGTGTTGAGTGTAGACTAATCTAACTGCCTAACTAAGTTACTATTTATTGTCCGACAGTTTATAAGCTTTTTGCACTGAAATTCCGTGGGAAAGATGGCAGATCTGTATGGAGGTCAGAAGTATGGTAGCGTATCCTCCGGCACGGAATGACAACTCCGCGCCAGTTTGTCTCAGGGTGCCTAGGTTAGCCGCGGGGGCATTGAAGCGGCTTCCTACTCCCTCAAGATCTCTATCTGCCAATGAAGCATAGGCATCGTAAATGTAAACCATACCTTCAGTGTTTTGCAGTGTCTCTGGTAATACACCACAGCCGCGTATAAATCCCACCTGGCAAAGTCTGGCCACAGCACTCCGATAAAGGATAAAAGGCTATGTGAAGACTGCCACAAGAGGAAATCAGACAGTCTAACTTCTCCCGAGGTTCTCAGCAAGAGGTCTACTGGCTGGCAGGCATGAGTGTGCATACAGCCCTCCAACAAACCCGCATCCACATCACTACAACACATGCATAACAAATATAACATAGGACCATTTTTTGTCATATGACCTCTTCATCGGTGAAGCTGCCGAATTAAAGTGAGTATCTCACACTCAGATACAGAGGGAGCTCACTGTGACTGGGATTGGAACCCAGGTTCTGGCGGTTGCACCGAGCGAACTACTGAGCTATCACATAGAATCATTGAGGCCAGAGATATAGATAACAGGGTGCTTTACATGACCACCATCGGGAGTGAAAATTTGGGGGCGGTAGTTAGTGTTTTTGCATTCGGCAGATTTTAAGCCTAACACCAGTGAAAAATTCATAGTCTTTAGTTCATCTGAGATACTGCTGCGCCTGAAAAGTTTTTCACACATGATGTGATGCACATTATTAGGCACTGCTAAAGTGCTCTTGTTACAAGAGTTGGCTTTTCAACAGGCATCTACTCTCCTCACTGGAAACATTCTTCTGTGGTGAACCGATCGGTCAGGGAGATAAAACTCGCAAACTTTGCCTTTTTTTCTGGTCAAAGTTTAATTAGGCAACCAACAAGATTTTTCTCAACCCTCTGATGGGTTGAAAAGGATAAGGGATCCTGACTGTAATAACTGTTATAACTGCTCTGTACTCTGTATATCTGTTGCTCACCTTTCCTGAAGCTCACCGGAGGCAATTCCCTCAGCTACTGTGCTGATAGCACCTGTTATCTCTTCACGAGATGTGTAGGCCAGGCAAATATTCAAATAGGCCCTGATAAACACAGAGACACCAATGGTTAGCAGGGCTTAACAGTCCTGTAAGGAATAGGAATGGATAGATGGATAGATGGATGGATGGATGGATGGATGGATGGATGGATGGATGGATGGATGGATGGATGGATGGATGG
>Ga0224511_10003190_pt1 | contig 11639 bp, 5 predicted proteins | sample SF_May12_sed_USG_2_FD_169988 | JGI IMG/M metagenome (GOLD analysis project Ga0224511, IMG submission 169988) | Sediment microbial communities from San Francisco Bay, California, United States - SF_May12_sed_USGS_8_1 | ecosystem: Environmental > Aquatic > Marine > Sediment | place: USA...
TGATCCTGGATTTGGCCAGATGTACAAGACTATTTTGATCTATTTTGCCAGGCCACTGACCTACATTGAGCGGTTACCTACGATAGCTGTTCCTACACAAGATTGAAGTAGATGAACCAATTTGGTTGCTATATTTAGCTTTAGTAATATTGTGTTCACATGTCACCTGCTAATAGAGGTGGACATTTCTAAGGCAAACTAGACAAACCTCTCATACCCTCTTGGTCCGTTTCAATTTATATGAAAACATAATCGTTTCCCATGTTGACAATCACAGTTTACAACTTAACATCAAAATAGTTTTCGCAAAAACGTTCAAGAAAGAAACCCGTTGTACCTCTGGTAATGTCTATTGAGACATGTGACCAATAAGAGGGTTCTTTCTTGGCAACCGTATTTAGGTCGCCGAGCTATGCATTTGGCTACTATCAAGACCCAAAACAACTTTGTATTTGCTTCTCATAGTTTGATTTGATTCATTTAATTTCAATCAATCATTTTTACCCTGTTTTAACTATTCACGAGTATTCCATCAAGTTTCTTCTTGCGTTCGAAAAAAAAATCGGTATAGACTTTAGCGCACCGCGCATACAGCTCAAATGCCTACTGCCATAACCGATTTTGAGCATATTGGCTTGCCAAGCTATTTACTAGACACACATACCTGAGTTAGGGAGTGGGTCTGGTGGAAGTTTAACTTCTGCAGCCATAGAAATAAATGGAAGAAACACCGCTATTGTAATGTAATCCATGGCAGTGTAAGGCACAGAATGATTTATTCTAGTGATTCTATTCGAGCGACTGACTCATAGAAATGAGCGTAATTTGGAATTATTTAACAGTTTGGAGGTCTGGTGAGTCAAAATGGTAGCCAAGATCGGATGAAGAGGATGGGGTGGGGGTGAATGACTGAGCTAACCCCTGCCGTGCCAGAAAATCACCATTTGTTCTCCGAGAATACAAGACTGTCTGATTCCTTTCTTCTTAACAAAATACATTGATACACGTATTCGGCGAAAATAAAAGAGTATTCAAATACTTCTGTGAATTTCAAATATAGAGAAACTAGCAAACTGTAGCAGCATTAGTGTAGCCAAGAAAACGAACTTTCTACATCCGCCCCTCGGGCCAGCCGAAGAAAGCAATTAGATACAGTGGCAATATGCTATAACCAATTTCTATTGTAAATTTCAGCCAAATTGTTTAATTACCTCCACTTTGTGTTTCCCTATGGGATCATATACAAGATTATATTCTGTCATTAGGAGCAATTATTAATGACAGCAATACTTGATGGTGACTCCAAAGGCATTTGATTAATCTTGACTTGCAGAGCACATCTGTACGACTCGTCGCATTTGTCTTATAGAAAGATGTTATTTATTATGCACGCTGCTTTTCCAACTATGGAGGCTACAATACCTTTGTTGAAGCTTACTGTATGATCCTATGTAGTGTTTGGAGCTTCCACATATACGCAATGTAACTTACTAAATGTGGATTGAAACCAAGCACGGGGTACCAACCTAAATTTTATTACTTTTGTTACTTGGGCCCTTGGTCATCCTATTTAACAGATCTGCTAAGCCTGAGGCTTGTTGAGGTGGTAGGAACAGGGATATATGTGGGAACCTCTCACTCACAGTGGTAGTCGACATGAACAGGGTTTGCACCCAGGTTCTCATGGTTGCAACCTCAGAGGTGATTCTGCTATTCTGAATTTCTTATTGAGATCGTCTTGACCAAGTCGAGGCTATATACTTTCATATCTATCTGTATTCATGCATGCATAGATAACCAGTTTGATAATTCATAATGTCTATTGAGCTTTCCAAGCCCCAAAAAACTCAATTGTGTCGCGTCCTTGGGATAACACAAATATATACATGTACATGTAGAATTCAATAGAATCATTACCAAATCTGGCCAGCTAAGTAAGGTCTGGCCAAAGAAAAACTTAATAATTCCAAATGTTCAGCAATCTTTACATATGTAGCATCTCTGATGAATTGGAATGAAGAACAAGTCGTTTTTCTTAACCCAGTATTATGGTTTGGATGTCTGCATAAAGCAACAAATGATCTTCGGTAATCAGTACAGCAGCCCTGTCTATAACTGGCAGCGTGGCATGTCTGCATAATCGACGCTCTCACTCTCTGGAGAGTTTATGTAACCTTTGCATCAGATATTAGCAGACCAACAGACTCTACAGGTTAATATGCACAAGGACAGTCAACATGCCGTTGACCTTTCGGTATTAAGTGAAACTCATTTCCCTTGGGGTTGTCATCTCCTACCTGTTCATGACGATAATGTATCCATACCAACAGATTTTGGAAACTTTTGTCATCCATAAAGGATATTACTGGTTATAAGCCGTCACTTAAACAGCGTAGGTGTGCTAACCTTTAACATCTACTCGGTTATATAGTGGACACAATTCTTGCATTACCTCCCCAAGGAAAGGCTATGAAAGTATTATGCGAATATATTATTTTGTAACAACCTTTTTGCCACCTACACAACACTACCCGGCACCAATAGGTCTCCCATGGTTATTGCCAATCTTTTCTCCATAGGTGTGTAGACTAAAATGTGGCCAATGAAATGTACAGCATTACAAATGATCTCAACCCGAGGGACCCAAGAAATCTACCATCTAAATAGTAGTTGAATCCGGATGCCAAACTCCTGTAAGCCAGATAGAATTCTTTATATTGAGGGATACTAGATAGTACTATGTAGTAGTATGGGTGTGTCCAAGATGTGCCGTGCAGACTTCTTGGCCCAAAATGGGTGGCTCCCAGTGTGCTCAACAACCTATTCTCTCTCGCTATCTCCAAACACAGACTAGTTATTATAACACTTCGGCTTTGCCTTCTGCTTGTCGACTATCGGTTTTCTATCTTTTAGTCTTGCCCATTCCATCTTCACTCTACCCAACTGACTATTCCAGGTGCATGTTGGTCGACTGCATTCCTTCGTTCCGCAGAGCAAGACAAGACTGCCAGATAAGCATAAGCTGCTGGCTTAAATAGACTCGCAAAAGCCAGAAATCATTTCACGCATTTGTCAATTGGAATACATTACAATCATTATACGATTCCTTAGGAAATATCACATGGCCAATTAATCTTCAGGCAGCTGTTAAAAAGAATAAAAGTTTTCACAATCAGAAGTCAAGTAAATGCCTGATGTCAAAATGTCAGTGCCAAAATGTCCTCTTATATTCTGTACTCATTTGTTACTTTATCCGATACTTTTGATGTTGGCGGTCATGTGTGTTTACTTTTACCTGGCTGAACAGTTTTATTTTCTGCTATAATAATCCAAACCGAATGCCGAAGAATGATTTTCTGGTTCGAATTGGTGGAACTCCCAAATCCCGGATCATTGTCAAAAAAAGTTGAGCACAGCTGTAGCAGTGTGACAGAGACTCTCAAGCCCGTGGATTTCATGTCGTTCAATACAAGCTAGACACCATGTTCAATTAGAACCACTAAAACCATGGGCATAAAGGAGGAAGGTTACCTGATTGCCACAAAACACCAAAATGTACACATAGCCTCACTTAGCAGAAGCAACTGAGCAAAGCAGAAAGGATTGTTTTGATATTGTCTGCCATTTTCAAGGAAATTATAGATCACACAGGTGTTGGGTGATAATGTCAAGTAAACCTAAACTTTATATACCACATATAGTATTCCTTATTTATATAATCACACCCACATGGGATCGCTTAGGGTAGAGCACCGGGCTCGCAACCATGAGAACCTGGTTTAAAATCTCACCCTGGTGTGCTCCTGCTAAGAGCTGCTCACTTGAATCTTATAGCTAAAAAACAAGTCTCTCTTTAAGATGGAACATTGGTACTGACTGGTGCTCTATGCTAAGCAGTGCCTGGTGGTAAAGCAAGTATCTAACCTGGCAGCTTCACCCTATGACAGCGAAGATGCCGTAGAAAAAGAAATCACACGCGCCTGAACACTGATTTTCATTTTTGTCACCAGTAAACACTTTCGTATTCTGTTTTAGCTGCAATGCAAACCCAAGAGGTTTCTGAAGTATACGCCATCATCATTTGATGCATCGAATGAATAGTATATGCGTTGTTCATACACTTATATTGACTGATCAGATTATTAATAGGACCCTTGTCATTGTCAAACCTGGTCTTCGTGAATAAACCATGAAACCTGTGAGGAGATGACAGCTTTCAGATTCCCTAGAGGACACGTTTCTACAACAGGTGTATCTTACCTCTCTATCTTGAATTTATATATTTCATTTACTACTGTCTATCTATGTATATACGTACATAGTGGTTAAAGTGTGAAACCGGAGGTGGGCTGTTCAGAGTTAAACTCAGTATAGATTGCGGCGTGTCTTGTCAACCAATTTGGAGGGGGCTGTAAATAGGTCAATTGCTTGGCAATCGAAACAGCAGGTGAATCCATTATGCAACTATTATAACGCTTTCACAGTTGAGGTTTCAGGATAAGTATTTTAAATATGAAAATGGGGCATCAAAACCCCACCGAGGAGAGGAGATTCTGTAGTAGAGTAAGGCTGATTACTGATCGTCTTCCTGCCCGCACAGACGCTGAGATTCCGCCCCCATGTGTCCCCAATTTTTAGGCATGCACGATATACATGTATGCAAAATATCTGAGACTTCTTTGTTCGTCCATCCAACATACGGTCTTTGATAAACAACCGTTTGATATAATCATTTTTATTTTACCAGCTGACGTATTTACGTCATATTTACCTCATTTGTGAGGGTTGATTATTTTTTCGCATTGATAATGTAAGACTGGTTGAAGGCTGCCTCATACATACTTGCATGGTTGGCTAACTAGTTGAAACACAAACATGTTGATCTTACACATTTTCAATAATTTATGAGTTCTGTGCTGAATACAGCTAATGCAAATTGCAGTATAATTGAAGACCTATGCATGTATTTCATAGAATCGATCGCCAGACTGGTTCATATCACATAGATGTACAGCAAACAGAGCCCTGGATCTCTCTACATATTCACCTTGGCCTTGACCAACCTGTCTGAGGTTCTTGCTAACGCCATTAGGGTAGGCCTTCAAATTTACAGTTGAGTTGTTGAAGTGTACAATGTGCCCCAGGTCAGACAATATCATTTTGCACGCGGGATCTGGGATAGAAAATTGCCGTCTCGAGTTGACTAAATCCAAACAAATTTTGTTATATAAATTCCCTCATGCCTTGAAAATATAAGCAACGAATAATAAAGTAAATCAACCAGTTTATATTTAGGCAAGTTTGCTGCAAACAGTGACATATGTCACTGCTGCAGCCCGCCTTGCATCAATAATGGCATCACCTATTTCGGGATGACAAATTTTGGTGTATGAAGTGGACAAGCGGTTGAGTAACAACCAGTTTTTGTTTTCAGGCCCGCGACCTGTTTCGTCGGATCAACTGTTTTATTTCCTATCTTCAGAGTATTTTCTGTACATGACACAGGTAAAAGAGTTACTGGTGCTAAACTAAACTATTTTTCAGTAACATAGGGGAGTGGATTTTGGCTTGAAAAAAAAATTATGGAGCTTCAGAATGCTGCATAGTTTTAGACCAATGTCAAAGATGGTCGAATAAAAGTCTACTTTTATTACTTTGCGATGTTTAAAGCTCATTAACTCTCTTGGCTGGTACTTCACACTAATTTGGTTCACACTGATTTGTTCACAGTAAAGGTCACTTTTTGCTTTGATAATATTTTTAAAATCTTGGCTATACTCACGATAATCTTCATAGGCATACAGCTGAGCCCCTGCACTCGTTACCATCCACACCATCAGGCAGAATCGGAGGCTCCACATCCTGGACTGTCCTGTTCGCTGAGCATCCACAGAGCAAATGCTATATATGCGCCAGATTACAAGCAAACTAACACGCGTGCTTGATAAAAGTCAGTATTGTGAAATCAGTGCTTCAACAATATACTATTCGCAGAGTTCCATCAAGCACCTGCTGCATCTGTCAGGAACGCTGCTCTAATGAGCTGCCCACCTATAGAACTTGATAAATATTCATAAACCTAGGGAAATCATATAACAAGTGGCCTGCACTAAGCTTATGATGCTTCCCCATTGATTTCCTCTGATTTATGCTAAGCAAACGGTATGTGACATTCTCACTTGGCGCAAAACTCAATTTTCCGCATGGATCATCATCAAGGCTCTGCTTTTATTGCATTGGTTTTAAAGGTGTACATATTGGACAGTCATTATCCCTGTCTCACAAACCACAAAGCGCTCAGAGTATATCAGACTATTAGTGACATGTGTTGACTGCTGAGTACCATTTTATGTTGCCTATGAGTTGTTTGACCTCTATCAGGTATAGATTTCACCAGGTTTGTTGAATGCTAGTGCCAACTGACTAGTCAACGCTCCTGCCCTTAGCTTACCACTCATTTTATGGGTGGGGCAGCATTTACTTACAGTTACTGGGTGCTTTCTGCGGTAACATAGGGTGCCTTTGACCTTTCTAGGAAACCGAGGAGTTGTATTCTCCATGGCCATTTAGGAATTATCTTCCTCAGCAGCACGAACCAAATTTCCGCCCTCCATACGCACGGGATTTTGCAGGCACCTATATAGTGTAAACATTGATTCAACATTTTTCACGTAGGTGATGTCAATTGGCGCTGCTCGGACGGTTATGTGCCTCTGCCTTCAGTGCATCGTTACGCAGTAATGGGGATGCTCAAGCTGTACCACACTCAGTTACTAACTATGATCCAACCTGTCCCAGTCAGTCACTGTGACTATCGTCTATCGATCAGCATCGCAGCTGTTCAGTTCACTTCTTGAGTTCTTCAGTTCTTGTTCACAGTCACACTCACAGTCACCGTCAGTGACGAGTGAGTCACTCAGTCAATCACTGACTCAGGCCACTTGTGGTTGTAGTCATGGTGTAATGTCTATGATCGAAAAGACGGCTGTGTCCCTATTTCACACCTTGATTGTCGGCCATCCAGCATCCCCAATGACCTTTCATTTCAACCAGTCACACTCCAAGTCCAAGTCAGTCAATGACCTAATTATCTACTAAATACTAGGCTGTCTAGGCATTGTATGGCCATCATGATCATGTCTTGCACGGCGGCTGTGGCAGTTGTTGCTAGCTGTTCCGTCAGTCAATCCAAACTGTAAATTGGAAAGTGTGTAGATGTAACTTGAAACTCAGTCAATTCAATGTATAAAATAAACCAATGAATAAAAGAACGATGACAATGTTTTTTTATTTCAGCTGCGCTGGGGTTGCAGTAGGAATGTAGGATTGGCTGACATGCATGTTGCGCAGGGTTGAAAATATTGAATACAATTGGGTATTCTTTACCATTACTCGTTCAAATTGTCCTCCACGGATTACCTAGCAACGTTTACTCGTTTCCGGTCTCGTACTAGGATCGTTGGAAAGGGAAATTTATTGATCTCGCTACAATATTCATATGATTGACAGCATGAAGTGGTACTGGATTTAAAGGTAGATTTAGTGAAACATGTGAGTAGCGGATTGACTTTATTTTGAAATTACAACGAACAATTTTTACTGTTTCTGGAAACACAGGTTCTACACCATTGATTGGCTCCAAAGTAGTCAGACAGTTACATTCGGAGTGAAAGTGGTCCTCAAAGCCATGTTCCGACACCAACTCAGGTGTCCGACTGGATGCCCGATGGAGTAAAAAGGCACCTTAAGGCGTGTTGGAGCAGTAGGAGCTAGGAATTATGCGAGAACCTTATTCTCACAATGGGCACTCAGCATTACTAGTTCTTTCGATCCGACTCAAACACTCTACCCATGAAACTATCTCTCTATCTTTGCGCCTAGCATGATGATTATAGCACCATCCTGGACCTCATGTTTACTTGCTATTCTCTGCAGTGCTAGAACTAAACTTCTGATAACACCATGGGGTCCATGATCAGCACTGCTATGGATGAAAATATGAAAAAGCAGCAGGAATTTATGATGGAGACTCAGCGACTCACAATGGAGAGACAGCTCGCTATGCAAAATGCTATGCGTGAACGTCAGATGGCCATGCAGGTTGGTTATAGAGTGCTGAGGTTTTTTTTCTGAAAGCTTCATTTTTGCTGCTCAAACTTTTGGCCGTCCCATTAAAATTAGGAGCTCATTCTCACAACGGGATCCGTTATGGCCTGGATTTGAATTCAGACTCTCACGGTTGTGAGCCAAGTGAACTATCCGCTATTCCTCATTATCCAGCCTGGACAAGTTAACCTGACTGATAAAGGGGTCATATCATGGCCAAAAGTGTGTCCACTTGTAATCAGATTCTAAAACCTACCATGAACAAATGGGCCCAATACCCAGCTCAAATAGAAGCTTAGATATAGCCCTATCCAATGCGCATACTTGGAGCCCTAGTCACACTTTTCAGACCGTCGACGCAACAGAATTGGGCTCGAGACAGGAGATTAACACAGAGCTGTTGGTGTTTGCATTGATTTCTCGACTTGCGCGCTGATGTTTGGAAAACCCCCTTGCAGGTGTATACTAGACCTGTAGTTCCACAAGTTTGAATAGATAACATGTTCAACAAAAATATAGAAATAGGGTTTCAGAGTGCAGTTTTCACCTCTGTGATCGAGTGTTTGTGCCATTATTGCGCAATAATAAAGGCCTGGATGCAGGAACCTTTATTTAGGGCTAGGGAAAACCGTCAAAACACTTCTTATAACTTCAGGTTTCTCCAATATTACGTTCAATTTTGAGTTCTACTCGATGTTGTGAGGGAGTAAAGATTATTAGGTTACTATGTTTTAGTAATTAGATCCCATTTTCTTTCTATTTGGGCCATTCGGGCCGTAGTTATTCGAGTGATCGATATTCGTTTTTCGGAAAAGACCACTCACTATCGCTGCAATGAATTTGGAGTTGCCTCCCTTTAAGCATGGGGAACACAACTCCGTAAGTGTGTCTACCCTCGATCCTGACATAACCCCGTTTAAAAATACCGGTACTTATAGTTTTGGCTCAAAATTACAAGCCATGGATAGAGACGTATTATATTCCACTTTTAAGATGGCCTTAGTCATTTTCGGACAGAAAGTTCATGTAGCAACTACGAACTGATTATTTTTATAGAAAGTTGAAACCTAAATTATATGATTAAATTGTCTAAAGTTGTTAAATTGTGCGGTTTCTCTGAGTTAGACAGCCTAGTTGAAAGAATGGATAGGATTAAAATCGCCATGATAACCCTTTAAATTGATTATTTTACACTCTACATGTTGAGAATGTGGCCACAAATTTTAAATTGTATCTTTTCAAAGCTCCATGTTCACCCCACCTCAAAACCGGAACCCCTCAGCCCGCTCCTGTCAGCTTTGCTATAGTGATAGGGTTATTCTATCATAAAAAGTATTCGAAATAATAGTTACATCAGAGGAGTAGTTTTTTGCATACCTAGGCTATCAAACTCCTGCTAATTTCTTATCGAACTCAGCTATGTATGTGAATCCAGTAGGTTTTTTTACTAATTAAATCTCAAGGGAATACGGTAATTGTTCACAGCCCTGATTGGTTGTCGCTCTAATTACCTTGATATGTTGACCAAGGTGGCCAACTTATTTAAAAACTCTGTCCTCGCAACGAAAGGTGTTCCATCTGTACCTCCATAAAGATATATAAAGGTATGGGTATGTTTGTCCATGTTTGGAGTTATGCTACCGGGCTAATCTGAGTTCCCAACTCCAGCCTAGCCACCCTTTTGGAAATCACAAGCAATCCAGTAGTAGGGTACATCCTCATCTGGTTATCACAATCGAATGAGTCATGTGGTAGGTTTTGTGTGTCAACTTGATGGCTAAATGCTCTGCTATATATTCTGTTTTTATATTTGTTGATAATGTCGCTGATCCCTTTAGCCAGCTCATGAGGTTTACTTATTCCTGTTGACTTGTTTTGCGACAAGGTCTCACCATATTGGGGCTTGTTTAGTGGAGGATCATCCTTATGAATGCTCAATACAACCTCAATGCTGGGTCACCGTGGTGTCGTAAGGGCCACGAGAAGGCCAGCGTCTCACCTTAGCATTATTAGGGTCAATTGGTCACATGTTATGTAAGGAAATGGAAGGGCATGGCAGATCAGACACACCTATTATGTGATGACCTCATGCTTTTCTTCAGACCCTCAAAAAGAGCCTGCGGCATACCAATTGAGAATCGAACCAGGGATCCCACTTCTTTGAGCAGCTATCATAGAGTAATAGGCCTACCACACAATGGAGAAGTTGCAATTCAGGGTGACTGTCGCATGGTTATAATGAAGCCTTGTGAACTATTAAGGATTTCACCATATCGCATGACCGTGGTCAACGAGATTGTGTATTCAATGCCATATTGCGGTGCTATTTCTTGGTGCTGTTGTTGGAAATCGTGCGGCCATACTTCATTTTGTATGTCCCTCTGTTACTATGGTTCTCATGTATTGCGAATGTCTCTTACTCTGCAAAGATGAATGTTCACAAACAGACTTAATGACGATTTACCTTGCTGGAACTCTCGGGTTTCGCGCGAAAGAGCTTGCGTGAATTGGCAAAGCAATTTCACATGATGGGATTCAGAATGTCGCTATCGTGTGGTTCACTCCCTTTACGTTTTACAATATTTAAACATCGTAACAATAGGTGAAACTGTCACACCATGATGACGCATACTAGAATTCATTTTTGTCTTAATCCAGGTCGCCAGAGCGCGGGAGTTGTTTAATTGGACAGGAAGTTTCGGCTCTGTTGCTGGTACATTGCTGCTATTGGGAGCTATGAAGACCAAGAATCCGGCAATGGTTGCCCCTCTTCTGCCTATTGGATGGGTGCTAGGTAAGACAAGATAAGATCGTCTTGTTTTGCATGGATGGCGTTACTAAGCCTATGGATTGTTTTAAGGGTGATCCATGGTTTGCCCCATAGAGTATCAATTTTTTGGGTGGACCTCTTTGATTTAGTATCGCGATTCCATGAAAGAAAAAGCCCAAAATGGTGCCCAAACCTGGAAGCGAACCCGCATCACCTGATCCGAAGCTGAATACGCTACCCACCCGCGTATGACTATGTTACCCGGTTACATACTTGTTTTTCACCAATTACGACTGCATGGAGCACCACGTGTGGGTCAGTTTCATCGATCCAGGTTGGGCGTAAGTCAACCTAAGTCAGTTTACACATCATCCGCCGAAACTCGGCTACTTTTCTCGAGCAGGGAGAGGAATGGTTTTGGTCTTATCCAATGGTTGGTACCTCCATTTTTGCCGTGGTTATCCAAACCCAAGCCAGCGATTTAGAGTGAAGGGCTTGCTAAAGGCCCATACCACAAAAACAACCCCGCTGGCAGTTTGGCTCGAGCCTACAATCTGTAGGTAGGAAATACGGGCTTTTTTACCAACTGAGCAATCATGGCCCTCCTTCTCCCTCCATGTGCACATGCAGACCCTGCAGCCAAGGTGTGCCTGCAGCGGTGGATTTTCAACCATGATGTAGACAAATGCATATATCCCTGATTTTGGTCTTACCAAATGCCTGAGTCCAGTCAACCAGGATGTCATGGCTTAACCTGTTGACA
>Ga0224511_10003192_pt1 | contig 11638 bp, 10 predicted proteins | sample SF_May12_sed_USG_2_FD_169988 | JGI IMG/M metagenome (GOLD analysis project Ga0224511, IMG submission 169988) | Sediment microbial communities from San Francisco Bay, California, United States - SF_May12_sed_USGS_8_1 | ecosystem: Environmental > Aquatic > Marine > Sediment | place: USA...
TGGTACTTTTGAGGTAACCTCACAGTATTTTGCTTATTTCATTTCAATATCATCTCTAGTTTTTGAAAATGACAAATGGACTTTTTTGGGGCTGCTTTGGGCATTTCAACATGTATCACCACCTTAATGTTACAACTTGGTGAATACTAGTGTGTTTAGTTCTGACAGTTGACGTAGACCGTGTCTGAGTTGATGTGACAGAGAACGCACTGGTGGCAGAAGTCAAACTGTGCCTGAAACGTTGACATGTATAATTGTATGATCGAAAAGTTCATATAGTTACACTTATGAATTATTCAATCTATTTATTTTCCATTAGCAAATTGATTGAAGCCTTTAACGTATAATAAGACATTCGATGATTTATTAGTATTCAAAAACATCGTACCTGGCAGTGTATAGCGTTTGATCGCCTGGCTTTGACCCTCCTGACGGCGTTGACAACGCTGACCTCACGTTCGACCTTGACCTTCTCCAGAAGACTAGCCACCGCACAGAACAGGCCGCTCCGTCCCCCACCGTCCCTGGAGATATAGAGAAATACCAACACATCGTAACATCTATATTTGAAACTTAGTTCAAGACATCTTAGTTCAGTAAGAAAACGAAGGAAACGAGTGACTGTTCTTGTACTTTATTAGCGCCATAACGTACATGCAATGCAACAGGATGGGTCCACCTGATGATGTCTCCACTTTCTCTATGAAGGCCAAGAATCTCTCGGGCGACACAGGAACATCCCTTTCGGCGTCCCAGTCCGAGAATACATAGTGTTGTATTCTCCGCGCCTTGTCACCCAACTGCAGAAACATATCAAAAAGTTGTTTTTGTATGTAATGTTATTCTTTTTTATTAATAAACACTATACATATGTTGCTTACAAACTATCAAGTTATGTTACGCAACGGCATTGATGATCAGACACTGATTAACTTACACAAACGCCGCTGAACTCGATTGTTAGCTCCCTTTGAATGATGTGTTGGTTTGATCCATGAACCTTAGAGCTGTGAACAGTGAACTTCCCCTTGTGTAGAACTTGGTTATCCGCCGGGTAGTAGGTACCCACATCCTGTAAATGACAGTATGATTCGTTGTGTACACACCGGTCTTACTGACCTGTGTATAAACGCTCTAAGAATCATGGGATCGCACTACTTTCAAGCACTTTCACTATCCTCCACATCCATGATGGATGATGAAAAGAGAAAGTAAAAGTAGACTTTTCGACTTGTTTCATTAAAATGTTTTTGCCTTAATTGAATAAATATAATTAAATAGACATACATTTTAAAATACATTTTTATTTACCTTTACGTTTTATACACGTAAACGATATATTAAAGGCAATTTTCCAAATGCGTCAATCCTACGCGGAACTATATTTGCCGAAGCACAATTCCCCAATATCGGGGTAATCCTACGACCTGGTATAAAGGTGATAATAACGTAGTGACGTCACCATCTATGTATATAATGCAGTATAATTGGTATTTGAAACAGCAGCTTGTTTATGTGGATCAGGTCGTACCTAGTGATGTGCCAAAAATTAACAAGTTTGTACACAAATAATTCAACACGTTTAATGTCGCATCTGGACGAATCAATACTGCCTATACCTTTCTGTCACTGTCACTGCCCTGCTGGAAAGTGACCATGGCGACACAGTTCTCCTGGAATGCCAGCGTAAGGAAATCAATAACCGTCGCCGGAAGTGGCGTCTGTGCTAGCAGGAACCGCCGCCGAAACCGGAAACTCTAGACATTGAATGTTAATTGTTACCGCAAAATGTGTAGGTTTTTGTAGGAATTTATAAATCGAAGCCAATCATTTCATGCTGGAAGTTATTCATTAAATTGATAATATTTTTGTTTAATTAAGTTTAAATGTTTTGTTAATAACATCGCAATGCGGAGTACGAACTGCATACAAGTAAAATAACAATTCTCTACTATACATTGCTTTGGAAACACATAGTGAATGACTAGTTAACTACATACTGGTGTAATACTGCTGGTTTCTTACGTTTAAGTAGATGGCGTTGATGTAGTCTGACTGGTGATGGCTGATCCCTAGGTAGAGGCGTGGTCTGTGGGCGTCGCCTTGGAAGACAACATTTGTCAAACCCATAGCATAATAGTCATTAAATTATTAATAGTTGCATTTCATGCTGTCTTAAATGCATTTAACTTGTGCTGTTTCAGAGGTATTTAGCCAAATGAAGATGCAATATTCTTCACAACACGTATTGATACTAGACGTTGTTTTTTGCCTGATTCAGTTGTCCTTCAGGTCTGACAAATGTTTAGAAACAGTATGTTAATTTGAATGAGTGAAGGTTCAAGGCTGTATTTGAAGGCCTACAAATCGCCATTATATAAATATTATATAATGTATCATTAAGATTTAAAATATCAGCAAGCAAACCTGGAATATCGGCGCCCTTCCGGTTTTTATTTTTCTCAGATTTATGGCGCTCAGTGGCCGTGACTTCCTCGTCGGATATTTTATGATCGGTTTCCGATACCTTCTGTATGTCGGTGCAATATTTGAAAGTATATAATAACTATATATATAGCCTTGGTACAAGACACAAATATAAAAATACATAGATCTACTACAAGACAAGACAAATGATACATACAAACGCATTCAGTCAAAGTATAAACATTTTAAATCAGCTGCCCGAGCCACATATATTTTAAAATGTTGATATATCAAGCAATAATAAAAAGGCATATCAAACGGCCTTAAGTGACCTATTGTGACTTACCTTGAACTGTTGGGTGAACTCGGCAGCGCTGGTGTTGGCCATGTACTGTGCGAACGTGTTAGCGTGGATCTGGGCACAAGCCAGGGTCTGGGTGTGGACCAGGGCGTGGTGCAGAAACTCGTACTGCTCCTGAAAAGGACAATTCCATTCTATTCTATTTTATGATTCGTCAACATTTTGGTTAATTTTTCATCCTGCCATTAATCCAGAAAGAAACTCAGAATCCCCGACGAAATAACGTTAGATTCGTTTTACAAGCGCTTAGAATAATTCGCCGACGTATAGCTTTCCATTTTAATCTTAATAGCCTTGTTTATATTTCGACGCTTAAAAGTCTTCTAAGACGCTCTGTATTAAGCAAAATTATTGTGATATTTTGTCTGAACACCACACCGCAGTTTGGACCATGTTGATTCGATTCTGGCGCATGTTGATGATACATCCGGGTATTTCCACGGCTCCCTCCGCCTCCCCCTCCCTCGTCAGCAAGTCCAGGGCGATGTACGTCCCCGTCCGCCCGATCCCCGCGCTGAAAACAGCAGCAAATGTAGAAACCCTATAAACACTGTCCTTCGATTACAGAAAAGTAATACTAATAGTTCGCACTCTTGCACCAGCGTGTATATTCCGGAAGAAATCGGTAGATCGGCGCGGCTTTTTCATGTGCTGACAGTAAATGGCGTTAACCACGCCAAACCCTGATAGACTGGAAAAACAGTTTGTTTGTTTTTAACATGTTATAATAAATAATGGCTTTTACTGTATAATTAGTAATACTAGTATATTTAAAGTGTCTCATTGGTTAATATTCATAACGATAAATGTCTTTAAACCTTTTACACAATAGTGGCCATTCTTAAATACACAAGATGAAATGAATCAAAAACGTTATAAAAGGCACGTTTTACGGTAATGCACCTGCAATGCACGAGCGTGGGTCCGTCAAGCGTGGACGGCGCGCTCAATACGCGTTGACGGAACTCTACGAGCGTCGTGACGTCATCAGGGATGCCCTTGTCCGGCCAGGCAGTAAAGTGAAGGTGCTGTACCTTCCGAGACTGGGAGCCCTAAAACACGCAAAAATAATAAGGCACATTTCAAATGTTTTATAAGAACGTTTTGAAGAACAGGGTGCCAATGAATACCGAGTGGATGTACTCTAAGATGGTACATTGCAGTAAAGGAAACTTCAAGACTGTAACTGAACTCGACATAAACACTTAAAGTATAATGCATTCTCAGGTTATACAATATATAGTTTCTATTTCAATAGCAGCTACGAATTTTGAGAACCACAACGAATTTATACGGTGTGCTTTACCAGCTGTTTTTATCTTCATGAAATAACTTCGATTCATAAAACCAGTTTTAGACAGAACAGTTGAGAATAGAGCAATTGATTTTTAGGCAAAGCATTGACTACAACAAATTATAATTTTATTTGAAGTTTAATTGTGCGTTTCCCCAACAAGGAAGTTTGGAGATAATAAAACGATAATAATGCGTCTCCTGAAGAGTGGAGCATAAATACTTAGGCGTATAAATTAGAACCAACTATCTATTACGAATTTCTGAAGTAAATATTATTGAAATCTCGAAATGAGTAATTTTGTGTCTGATTTTCGCTCAATTTAAACACTTAAATCAAGGTTTTATCAACATTGTAAAATCCTCGGTTATTTTTAAATTGATAGTCAATTATCTTGTGATGTAGAAAATTGATCGTCGACGATCTGATTTGACTATTGATTTAGTCGTGAAATTTCTTTAAATAAATGCTGTGCTAAATTGGGTTAAAGTAAAATACTACAACATTTTTTTGATATGGGACAAGGATTTCCGCATTAAATATTCAAGAAAATATATCAAGCATCTGTTCCTGGTGCGCATATAAAACATCCACACGGGCTTCGTGCAGCAAGGCCTTATCCACACCAGAAGCACATGAAAGTTACTTATAAAACAACGCCCACCATGTTAAGTACCAGTTCCCGTCTGGTGAACTCAGCGAAGACGAGCTCCAGCTGACACGTGACATTTACTCCAGCATACACGTGACTATGACCGGGGGTCGGCCAGTATTGCTCGCACTTGTCCCTCTGTACGTACCAAACAATAGACAGTAGACATAATGCAATGCACATATATAGGACACATAGTATCGAAGGAATATGAATTACAAAAAGCATTATATGACGAACCAAACGTACACTATGGTGATTTGTGGCAGCTAATATAGGAAGTTTTTTCTATTGTTTTCTTTCTGTAGGCATGTAGATCTAAGTTTGAAGTTGATAACTTAATCAACAAAAGAAAGAACAATTAAATCAATGAAATAGCGCACAAGAAACGCCTTCACGTACGCCTTCCTCCTTGAGTTTGGTAACCATGACAATCTTCTCCACCTTCTGCTGCCAGACCATCGCCCAGAAAACGCCGTAATCGCCCATCTGCTTCTTCATAGGACCTAGTACCATGTATAACATAAAGAAACCCAGATGCATACTATATTGGAAAGTTTTGAATTCTACAAATATTTAAGTAAACGATACATTTGCATTATGACATATTTTTATGAGGTTTGCATTTTTGATCCATAAATATATTCAAGGACAGTAATTTTAACCGGACTAAACACCGATGTAAGAAGACAGATATGATTGTTCTACACTTTCGGTTATCTGTGATTACCTATGCGACTGAAATATCAGTACAAGGAAGTATTGCCGCTGGATGTGCAAAAATAAACTGCTGCTATCTTATGCCGTATTAAAAGTAATTCAATATATTTGCCATTCATACCATTATTTAGGAAGTTTAAATCACGCAATTGGGCTTAACTAGACGGTGTAAAGCTTTGTTGTAAACTTTAAATATGCGAAAGTTTAACGATGTACTGTAATAATGATTATGTAGGAAAAAAATTGAGTGTATCCTTTTTTAACAAATAGTAACATACCGAGAGATGCGATGTATGCATTTCTTTTCTTGTAGCCCTGAAAACAATTAACAACACTGCAGAGCTACAGTTGGTTTGCACAAGAGATGCATCATTATAATTATCTACATTTTTATTGCGTTTGTTTAAAACATACATGTTGTTCGAACGTGATAAACCTTGCATAGAATAACGAGGGAAACAATGAGCCTTTATTTTTCAAGCCCGAACAGCTTACATCGATGTAGTTGGCGTTGATGTAGTCGGTGTCGAATCCAGCCACCTTGACGCGGGAATTGTCGTCTGAAAATGACAATTCATAGAACGGGCGATTATTATTAATGAAATGGGTTTTTGTATGTATGTAATATAAGCATGGTCGAATATATACATGTATATGTTGCACACTGAATAAGGCAACACGTTTCTTTTCTTACAGGCATAGAGTCCTCTGTATCTATTCTTGCCCACGTTGTTGGGTGATCTCGCGGCGTCAGCTGGCTTGATTATGCCGTGCGGGAACTTCTGTTCGTAACAACCAAACTAAGTATTGTATTCACAGTGTTTGAAATATCATTGCTTTACTTTAACGACCTTTTATATACAATTCTATTAAGAAGCCTAGCATAACTACTAAGACTGCGATAATATATCTATTATTTAAATCATAGACTTTTTTACTACAACATTAACCAGTGTACGTAGCCGGGTTTGGAACATTCGCAAAAGCGAGTCAAAACAGCTGCGCCGAAATTTGTTTTACAAAACTCACATCGAACTCGTCCTCATAGTAGGCCATGGTCTTATCAGTGACGAAAGCGGGCAGGTCGGACACGCGGACCTTCCGTTTCTGGATCTCTTCGAGACTGATGTAGTAGACGTTCTCCTCCAGGGGCGGCGCCACCCGCCTCTTCTCGCACCGCCGAGCCTCGTCACCGTCTATTCAAACGATATTAATGGACAAACTTTGCACGAAATTAAAATAACGAGAATATTCGGTTACATAAGATAATAAAAACTTCTAAACGTAATCAGTGTAGATCTAACCATACTTGCTTACAACATTTAATCTGTATTTATGAAACATGGCATATTCTTTAAGCGAAAAACCTATTTCCAGGTGTGTGTCAACTTCTTCCTCGTTTACAGATGTACGAAGAGACAACACGTCTTCCTGAAATTCGTACACGGGGTTGGCCACCGCAGGAGTGTCATGAACGCCAGAAGGTCGGTTGGACCTGCGCGTTTGGGCTACCAACAGTCAGAATGTTTATAATGTAAGGAATATTACGTTAGCATATTGATCCTTCAGTTTGTTTCACTTCCAGTTGCCCGTGTGAATTATATCACGCGGTTATCCGACGAGTCAACCTGCTAATGTAATGTTCTTTTTATTATTAACACATTTATAACATCTCCAACAATTTTTAATCTGATACTTCGAAATTGTACAAATCAGTGTTCTTAAAATAACATCGGTCGTGCGCCACAACACGTTTTTTTTTATTAAACATGTCAAGAATTTTAATCAGTTACACACGGTGATGAAGTTTTCAATTCGGCTTATTGTACGAGGGTTGATAAGATAAACCTGATTATTTGTTGGTTTGTATTGCATACAAATCATTTATGGGTTACAGTTAATGAGAAGGTTAGAACTTTGACAGATATATCAACTTGACGATGGTAGATTTAGATTACTTGTAGTTGTTTGAACTATACCTTCGGAATCAATATCGATAGTATGACACTCTTTGTTCAGATCTTTCATTGGTGTCGAAGTTTCTTTCTGCGAGTTCCTGAAAATGAGTTATACAATTTTGTTAAATATAATTATGACGTAAATAACGATATGTACTTGTTAGAGTATAGTGTGGTTACTAATTTTTTGTGAATAGAAAACAATAACGATTTCTAGTACATGTACCTCCGTCGTAGCAGCACCACAACAAGCACGGCCGTAACTATAAGAAAGACGAGACCTCCGACGCTACCCCCAATAGCACTTGCAGGTAACCCTGGCTTCTCGATCCCTCTCCGTTCACCAGATTCGCCTTCTGGCAAAGCGGTGCTGGTAATTTGTTTTTGATCTTGTAAAAGGAAAAGATTGTTTCACAATACCACTTCCAAAATATAACGATTAACACCGAAATAGGCTGTTATGTGTAAATTAAGTTTCATACAACGTACAAATATACTTGTACAAACATTTGATTTCAAGCCTAAAACTGCCCAAACATAAACAAAAATATTTTAAACTCTAACCAGTATTATTTGTAGTTGTTGTCACAGTTGTCTGTTCTTGAATGTGTACCGCTGAAATAAAAATAAAAGCTCATATAAAACTAGTTCTCATGTTTTTGGCGTCATTATCTATTTCAGAAACATTAATCGAAAACACTCTTAAAATCTCAGGGGCATTCACGAATACCGGTAAGCCGAATATATTCTGAACCTCAGAAACAAATTGTGGAAGGAAAATGGCATATCCGAATAGGATTTTTATACAACATATAATGTAATGTCGAGCCAATACACACAATATGTTTGAAGCAAAACCCTTTAATTTTCTTTAAGCTTACACAGCGGAAATACAGCGTCAGTTTTATTAAAGCTATTACATTACTTTGGAGTTCACGGCAGCTTTCACTTACTTGTATTACAGTCTTCTCCGGAAAGGCCCTGCATACAACCACCAAAACATCGTCCCTGGGCATCACACATACTTTCGGACGCGGTCGCTTTACATTTTTCTGAGCACTTGAACTGGCACGTTGAGCCGTAGTGGTTGGCGATACAGCCTTGAATGCACTCGCCATTCCTGTTACATTGACTGTGGATGCATGTATCACTACATGTTAAGTTGCAGAAGTCGCCGTAGGTAGTTGGACTAGAACATGAATTGCATACTCCCGAGTTCATATCGCAACGAGTTGACGAACAGGCAATGTTGCACGAACTATTACAAAATGGACCAAAGTGACCATCATTACATGCAAAACACTCCCCCGATGTATGATTGCATTCCATGTTACCACATTCACTACTGCAATTATATTCGCAATAGTCTCCATAACTTTGCATACATTTACTACATTTGCCTGTGATTGAATCACACGTTTGACAACGGTTACTACATTGCAAATTACACGCGCCTGTCCACCTTTCACATTGGCTATCAACACAAAGGTCATTGCACTGTAGGTCGCAGTGTTCTCCATACATATTTGAATAGGCGCAATCGTAGCAAGTTCCGTTCTGAAAGCAACTATGATTGATGCAGGCAGCGGGGCACTGTTGATTACAAAACGTCCCATACTGTCCATTTTGACAAGCAAAACACATTCCTGTATTAAATTCGCATCCACCATTACAACCACTAGTACACGAATTATTGCATTGATAACCGTAGTAACCTGTCTGACATGCAGTACATAGTCCTACATTAGAACACGAGGAACATTGGGACGGACATGTGTACTGTTCATTACACCATCCGGTCAGGTTATTACATGGGCCGCCGTTACAGCTGCAGTTGTTGGTACATGACGCTCCATACTTGCCAACAGGGCATACGGTACACTGGGTGCCATCGGTGCAATCTTTACAGGTGGCCAAACATGTATGTTCACATCGATAACCATAATGACCTTCAACGCACTCGCAAGATCCGTCACCTGCAGAGCAAGTATTCGCAACACAGTTTTCAGAACACTTGTAATTACAATGGCTTCCATAATAGCCCGAGGTGCATGCACATGTTCCGTGTACTATATCACAAACGCTTCCTTTACAACCTTGTCCACAAGTAGTTCCACAGGTTGTATTCCAGTACCCAGAATCGCATGTATCACAAGTGTTTCGACTTGAACAAGTGCGACATTTTGAGTACGAACACAAATTACAAATCTCCTCAAACAAATAGTAGCCTTCTATACATAATGTGCAGCTTCCATTTATTTTGTTACATAGTTTGCATCCAATTTTACACGCATTGTTGCACGTTGGTCCCCATAGCCCACCCGTACATGTGTCGCAATAGTATTCGTCAGTGCACGTCTGGCAGCCATTGTACGTACACTTGTAACAATATTTGCTAGATGGGAAGTAGCCATCAATGCAGCTAAGACAAGTGCCTTTATTGCATGACGTGCACGTTGTGTCGCAGGCGGTTCCTTGAACTTTTAACAAAACAATAAATTGTCTGAAGCAATGGTGTTTTGCAAAAACAACGAGATTACTGTAGCAATGTATATAAAGGTTTTAAAAAAAAAGAAATTGTAATTGGCTTTGTAATTACCTTATCGGTATGTGTTGTTAAAGATGTTGCATTCAAGTTTAATTATGCATAACACTTACCCTGTGGCTTCTAGAAAAATGTTGTATTATTTCTACTCTATTTTAGTAGTCTATAGTTTTAATACCTTTATTCGTAATTGTATTTTGAATATTCTCTTTGATGGTATAGATAGTCAATAGGTAATGCAAATATTCAAATCCGCAATGTTAAAAAGTAATTCGTATTTTAAGGAAAAGGAGTGTGATAAACCAGGGCACTTTTAGACAGCGTCATGTATAAACTGAATAATAATCAGTTTCAAAAATAGTCCCAGAAATAATATATTTTAAAGGTGTGAAAACTCACTACCAGAATAGTTTTCACAACGAAGTCGACGTTGCAAAATCAATAATTGAGGCAGAAACGTCGGGTAATAAAAGATACATTGTATTAAAGTTCAACGGTTGTATTTAACATCTACAGACTTACACATAACGCTTATTGATGAAGACTTTGAAATATGTCATTCTGCGAAAAGGGGCATTGCTTTGAAAAGTGTTGCAACAAAATCAAATGATTTTATTAAGAAATAATGGAAAAATAAGAAGCACAAATGAATGTTTGTGATAACCAGGAAAAACAATATGATGTTCAGTCAAAAGCAGACAGGGAATGGTCTACATTGCCGACATTAGAATTAGAATTTCAGCAGCTGTAGTGACAATAAGCTTCAGTGGAACGACTATTGGCAACCGTTTCAATGTTTGACATACAAACAAATGAGAACAAACAACGCAAATATGCAAAAGTAGGTTTCACTGCTAAAATATGGTTAAAATGTACACAATTCTGATCTAAAAGATAAGGCATGGCACCTTTAACAATTAACATTTCTCCAGAGCTCCTTTACTCCTATCCTGAAATTGTAGTTCGTCCACTTTCTTGGGACAATATACACTTTCACCGTGCGACTATTCTTCAAACTATTTTAGGCACGAACTTATATGATGTAACTCATTTTTATTGCGAGAAACACACTGTCATGTTACTATGAGAAACTGCCAAGTATAGTTATCCATGCATGTAAAAGTATTACGGAAAAATGAATTTGTTTGTTGTGTGGCCCGCAAATTCAGCTTTGTTTATTTACGTTTCGACCCATTGCGTCGAAACCGTTAAACTGCTTGACTACAATCGCTTCTCTTAGGAAACCTATTTGCGTATATAATAAAACACAATACCTGACAGACGAAAACGTATGACAGCATGTAGTAAGGTGAAACAACAAGAGAATATAAAAGAAAAAAAGATATGTGTTTATTGCAATATAAATTCAATGACATACACCGAAAGTGGAAATATGATTTAAGGTGGTGATACATGTTGAAATGCCCAAAGCAGCCCCCAAAAAGTCCATTTGTCATTTTCAAAAACTAGAGATGATATTGAAATGAAATAAGCAAAATACTGTAAGGTTACCTCAAAAGTACCAATTTGTATTAATAAAACATAAAATCAATTGAAAATTAACCACTAATTAGCCAAAACAATGGATTTCACGCGGGCCAGCAGAACTCAACATCTAATAGAAGCATACCTTTCACACTTAGGCATATAATACTCCATGCACTAACGGAGGTAATCTTAG
>Ga0224511_10003193_pt1 | contig 11638 bp, 8 predicted proteins | sample SF_May12_sed_USG_2_FD_169988 | JGI IMG/M metagenome (GOLD analysis project Ga0224511, IMG submission 169988) | Sediment microbial communities from San Francisco Bay, California, United States - SF_May12_sed_USGS_8_1 | ecosystem: Environmental > Aquatic > Marine > Sediment | place: USA...
TGCTTCGAAATCTGTATAGATCTCTATTCACACAGGAGAAGAGAATCTTACCTGAGCACCGAATCCCCGGCCCTGACTTCATAATGCATCAGCGTGAAGAGGACAATCGCAAGGAGTACCTGTGAAGATTTAGATTCATCCCAGAAAAATGCGACAGTGGTATCAAGTCATATAAATATCTAAGGGTGCCGGTACATAGCATATAGTTTACATATACATATACATAGTTATATAGTCATTCTATTGTTCCATTTCGGCTCGTACGCTTTTGCGATGTGCAAGCTTTTCAAAAGTACGTTGAACTTATTTACTTGCATGTGGATTTAAATTGGCACCAGCTAATTTAATTTTCGTTTAACCATGAAACTTGACTTTATTCCTTTATGCCTATGGCGATTCTAGGTATAGTACCAACTGTTTAACCAATGACAACTGAAGGCCTAAGCGAAGAACGGATCACATGATGAAACCCAATATAGTGGCAAATTAACAGGGCGTAGATTGTCCTGGGACAAAAAGTAGACGCATCCACCCACTACTTACACACTACTCTGAAAGGGAATTAAGTTCTTACTTTGTGCCGCCGAAGTTCTTTCACTAGCGAAACACATCAGATCTTCCAAAACAATTCGGATAGAATTAACTCCAAACCAAGGATGAGAAGCGCGTACACAAGCAGAGACAAGGGTTTAAGTTTTGCAAGAAAAATGGGAGGCAATTTAGGTTGCGGTGACGATTTTACGTTTCTAGGACAGAACGGCTGTCAGGAGAGATTGGCTTATTGAGTCGATTTCAGGTGTTTCCTTGGAGTGAGTAGTTCGGCAACTTGCTGCTGCACCAGTATGACACTTTTTAGCAACTTACCTTCATGATGGAAACACTTCTGGGTGTTGGTGTGACCCACAGCCTATCCGAGCCAAGACTGATTTCCCGGTTCTGAACCTTTGGTTTACATACCGAAGGTGAATGTCATAAGCTAGAGAATTACTGAGTACAGGCCACAATGGAGAGGCAGAAGCCAACATATTAGAGGGGCAGAAATGGCTTAAATTAGTGAAAATCCCTTCTTGACACAAACAAGTTTAGAGAGCCATTATTAGCCTGTATGAGAGTGAAAGGCATACTGTCAACTGCTTGTTATATCTAGGTCATTTAGTAGGGGGCGATAGCTCAGTGGATGCTGCACTGGCCCTGGACCCGGAGTATCCGTTTCAATTCCAGTTCGGGCAAAATGTTATCCACTGCAACACCCCCATTGAATTCGGACCACGGCGTTAGTCAAAGACTCAGTTGGCCAGTTTCTGCACCACTCCTGATTGCCCCGCAGGGTACTTGTGGGATACCTGCACCACTCCTGACCGCCATTCTCCCACAGAGATATAGTCATGAGACATGATAATCAGGGCATGAAAACTTCCTGAAATACTAATAAAAGTGTGGACCGGTCCTGCTAATGACAGGAATACGGCTGTCATAAACTCTGTAAGCTCAACCAATTACCTTCTCATTGGCAAAACAAATGCCCTTCGAAAAAGACTGTTGTCATCAATAGGAATATATTTAGTACTGAGTAAAAGCTGGTAAATCTAGAAATCAATTGAAACTTTATCATAAACCTTCACAGAATTAATTGAACCATGCACCTGCAAAATTCTCTTAATAATTGGGAATTTTGATATATACACAGGCAAACTAATTGCCACTACCGAGTGGTTGTGTTCCAACATGAATCCTTTTGTACACACGGCTATGCAATGACGCGTGCAAGCTAATCTCCATTACTAGCCAGGCAAGTATATCAGAAGTCAATATATTCTCAGACATTAGTATCTGGCAGCACAGCCTTATAACAAAAGGCGATTATAATATAACTGTATTTCTGGGAGCCCTTACTCATCCGCTCTCTTAGGAACAATTCTTTGACCATTCACATAGTCTTTATTGATTGCACTGTAATTTTACAGACTTATCTAATATTCACTTATACGACTTCTCAGCTGTGGGATTTCTGGCCACAGTGTCATCATCCATGATCTTTCGATTCTGAGCCAAGTGCTCTAGCCGTTGAGCTATTCCGTTAGCACTCTGTATGTAGGATTACCATGTGCCTATACTGCAGCTATGCCAAGGCAGTGACATATTATATCATTGGTCGAACTACTGCTAGTGTACTGTAGTACACCATTGCTCGGTTTCATGCATTACCGTTACATAATATTTCTCTCTTTACGGACATAAATTATTATGTGTCATCGCTTATCAAGAGACTTTCGGCTATTAATGGTGAAATTTGCTGCTGTTCATGTAAATCACAATATGAGCAGTTGACTGCTACAATTTATATCATAGATTCAATTTTGAAATACATGCCCGGTCTGCGTATGCTTTTGTTGCTGTGATAGATAGCCTTCAGCTCTACCTGCTTCAATGATATACAAGTCTCAAGAACTCGTTGGGTAGATACTATAGATAATCCTTAACTACCTAACTATACCTAACGGTGTTAGTATTGGTGGGACAGCTCGAGGGGTCTTCAATTAATATATATCTTAATTTAATTTGTTTTTCTACAAATTATATAATTATGTTGCCACATTTGCTCAGGTTTTTATGCTATGTATAAGGCATGCTTTGCCCTAAACTTTTATGCTTATTATGAGCAGCTGGGACTGTTTTTCAGGCGTTAGTTTTCTCAGATCAATCCACTGATAATCGAAATCGGATGGAAACCCTTGGAACATAGCCTCATGGAGTGGATACTCTATGGGTGAGCCTCCTTTATTGAACATTTCAATCTGAATCCGACAATGTGCATGGACTCGCACTCGGCTCCCCTAGTCTAAAGCAGATGTGCAACCCGCTATAACTCACCGCCTGGCCCTCTTGAGACTTACTCCAATCAGTAACATACATATAATGTCGCTGCTTCAGTCAGTAGCCATTTTACCCTTTGGATGGAAAATACCTGTGAGTACACAATTGTAAGCGATACAATGATCTAAACATGAATAGTTCGATAATTGGTAAATCCGTGATGAAGTCCTGTGTGGGTGCTGGTTTCTGACTAGTGTTTTCATTTTGGCACTTCAAGTGTGCATGACTTCGAGACACCTAAGAATGTGCCCATTGTTGTAGCCATGTTTTCAGTAATGGATAACTAACTACCCAGCTAGGTTGTTCACATTTAATGGGAGATGGATTACCAGGAAAATTACCACAGAGGTGAGTAAACAATTTAGCTGTAACCAGCTTGTTTGGATGAGCAGCAATATCACTATAAGAATAGGTTGTATTGCATACATTCAAATTTACCACTCTATTCATCATCTTCACTCTAGCTTTCCTACAACTGGATTGTGCAATATCAAAGCCTGAGGTGTAGAGCTTGTAGCTCTGTTATGGGGCGCGACTGGATGAGGGCAGGATCATCGGCCTGCGTGCGTGTTGCATCTTGCATAGACCTCTTCCGGGGACTGCATGGGTGGATAACTCCATTGGTCAGGCGCATCTCTGCAGGTGCCTTACAGTTTACATATGCCCGAAGAAAACCAAGTCACCTAGATCGTAGATGCATCCATCCGATACTTGGGCATTGATATTTGCCCTTCAGTATCCAATTAATATTATATAATAGCTTATACTAGTGCTAGACTAGTACATACGGCATCTAATCTTTGGAACACTTTTAATCAAGACCATTTCAATGCACAAACTTTATATAATTTCAAGACTCAGCTATGTAATTATACAATACCCAAGATATAGATGTTTTCAATGCTGACCAGGACTGTCAAATGGACTCTGTTTACCGGACCAATGTCTCTGATTAACGCTTTCTTCGATTTATGGACCTTAATGTAAAAAAAGACTTCTAGTCTTATTTAAGCTAACCATGTAATATAAAACTATCAAATCAAATCAAATCGTGCACATGTGGTCTGTAGCGTGTAGTGAGAAACTACGTACCCTAACCCTCGAAACTACGTACCCTGACCCTCGAAACTATACAGACCCTGTACTCTCGAAATCAGGTACCCCGTACCTTCGAAATCATTCACCCAATACCCCAAGCCCGAAACCATGTACCCTGTACTCTCGAAACCATAAACTTCCACCAGAAATTTGACCCAAAAAAGTGGAATAACCCACTAATGTTTAAAAATTCAACATAAAACATGTGCCTATTGTTTACACTTTCAATACCCCGCTAGGTTGAGGCATGGTATATTCTGATGGCGGGTTTACAGTAGAGCGGCGCGGCAGGAATCAGTAGCAAATGGCACAAAGAACGGCACCGCAGGGGTGTTCACACGAACGGCACCGCTGTCTGTGCCGCTCAAGTGTGCATCAAGTTCCGCCAATCCAACTGCACAGTGCCGCTATGACCCGACGCTGCGTGCACTATTTTTTTCATCCGGCACAGGTGCAGTGACCAATCAGAGTGGTGATTTTATCTACTTCAGATAGATTTCTGCTTCCGGTGTTTAGGCCAGGGGCGAACTTGATAGAACAGCAAATTTGAATCTGCGTTGTCATTGGTTGCCGCTGGCCTGACGCTGGAGAAATAACGCATGCAGGATCGGGGTTCCGCTGCTGGATCATCGGAAACTGACGCCTACTTGATGGCCATTTTGAGCAGATTTTAAGCAGCAACTGGGCGGTTGCCGCTCGTGTACACTCCACTAACGTAAAAAAAACGGTGAATTTTGAAGTGGTTAGATTTATCCAATAACTTGTCTTAAATTGAGTATTGAAAAGGAAAGTATAAAATTGGTTCTATTTGCCTCTCTCATGTTGTGTCATACTGAAAAGACAAGGACATTGTCGGGGTTATTCCACTTTTTTGTCAAATTTTTGATGGAAGAAATGGCATCTAATTCTAAGGTACTGGGTACATGGTTTCGAGCTTGGGGTACATAGTACATGGTTTCGAGAGTACAGGGTACCTCGTTTCGAGAGTACCGGTACGCAGTTTCGGAGGTACTAGGGTACGGATAGATATATTCTCACTACCCGTCTGTAGCTTACTGTAGACTACTGTACATCAATACTGTACACAGTACACAAAATGACAAATATGAAATAAGCAAAATATAATTGCTACCACCTGACACACCCAGGTCAGTGCCGTTTGATTCTGAGTGTAACACCACTCAGCACCAAATACTATATAGATGTGGCAGTGTCAGGGCAATATGGCAAGAAAGACACCATTATTATGATAGAGTTATGAGTTATCCTAAAAGTGAAAGCACCTCCCGAGAGGCAAAAACCTACACCGGAAAACCTAATCACGTGAAAAATCAGTCTACCAGGAAACAGCACAATAAAGCGACGCGTATTAGTCTACGAGTCGTCACGATAAGATTAGGAGACGATTTGGCACGGCCTTGACATGTACGTCACATGATCAGTCAAGGATTGATTGAGAAGCCGACTGGGAGTTTGAGAGTTAACAGATATAGATCTCCTTCTACACGCTTTCCCAACGGTTACACTCACCAATAAAGATGGCACTCAGTGATCAAGATGTCCAGAAACAGGTTAGTGATTTTCATTCACTTTTAGCGTATTTAGGCGCCGAATGGGTGCTTTATTCTACAAGAAATGGACTGGATGCTGAGTCCGTCCCTGTCAGTGTCAGTGTCAGACTCGACCACTCGTCCACTGATTGAATACTCATGAACCAATGAACATTGAATAGCGAACAGAATGACCAGTTTGTGCCGCAGTATGTACTTTCAATCTGTGATTACGTGAAACTGGAAAAGCCGTCGCATTTTACTCAACTTTGCAGTTGTTGCTCAATCTTAAATGTAACATACCCTCTTCAAACTACTGGTCCAACTCCAAGTCACTGACTGACTGAGCATCACCAGCTATTCAGGTTACGCTTACAGTTACACTGTTGCTGTTACATGTAAACACTGAGTCATACCACAATGGGTTCGGAAGTCTATAGATGAGCAGCTAATTGTAGCTTTTTACTTTTTATGTTTATCATGATTCTGTCTTGAGAGCTCCTCGCCTGACTGCAAATAAGAGCATTTCTTTGTCGTAATGAGACATAAAACCTATCAAAAGCATCTTTCTTCATCCGGGTTGACTAAAATATCAACTTTTTGACATACTGACTGGCAATGTCATCAAGACAGATTACTCTACTCTCTGAATTGATGTGTTGGCACCAATAAAAGTTTATTGCATATGGTACTTGTAAAGTGTGTTGGAAGTTCACAGCTATCTGCAGAGCTGTTTTATTTTTTCTCTGGCGTTTTCACTGAACTTGCATGATCTATTTTTATGATTTCAACAACAATTTTTCTCTCAGGTTGCTGTGATAGAGCACGGTGGTTCAGGCTTAGGCCTACTGCAGAATATAGTGAGATTATAAAGGAGTTACCCTCTATCTTTTCTCTGAATTCACAGCTCGCATGCCACTCTGGTCTGCGGGATAAATCTGTGACCAGTGCATGTGCATGCACTCCAGCGTCAAACCAAATTCCCAAGTCTGCTCTGGGTGTATGGTTTCTTTTTTTATAAAAAGTGCTGTCTGCCGCAGCACTGGACATGTAATTGCGCTGGGTTATGCGCTCGCGTTAATACTTCCATTTTTATTTTAGATCAAACACATGATCTCATTTATCGATCAGGAGGCCAGTGAGAAAGTTGAGGAGATAGAAGCTAAGGTAAGAGACTGAAATGAAGGTTGGCGATAAGATAGTCGGGTAGCCGCCACTCTAGCCTAGTACTGGCGATAGATAGCCGGGTAGCCGCCACTCTAGCCTAGTACTGGCGATAGATAGTCGGGTAGCCGCCACTCTAGCCTAGTACTGGCGATACGGTTGCCTTTCTCCCTTCTTCTATCCGCAAACTCTATCAATCCATATCTACTTCATCTGACGTAGTAAAATATTATAAAACCGCACCACCCTCTCCCTCCCGATTCAGTGTAGCCCGGCTACCGGCACAGACAGCTCAATGGCTAGAGTGTCTGGCTCAAGATTGGTTGATTCTGGGTTCAAATCAGAGGTCATGCGGGGCTCCCGCGTTATGTATGAGGTCTTCACATAATCAGAGGTTATGCGGGGCTCCCGCGTTATGTATGAGGTCTTCACATAATCTGAGGTCATGCTGGGCTCCCGCGTTATGTATGAGGTCTTGCTGGGCTCCCGCGTTATGTATGAGGTCTTCACATAATCTCTAGTTCCTCAGGCTTACGCTGTTCACTGTAGCCTATGGAATGGTAATACGCCCATGCGAAATATGTACTCAAAGAAGAACGATTTACTGTTGAAAGGTGGCCTTCTACATTGGTAGCAAATGTACTGAAGCCAGTGTGATGCAAGCTTCTACGCATACTATTGTTGTCCATAGAGAGTTACCCTCCCGATCCTGTATAGCAAGGGAAGATAACTCCTCATATGTTGTGCTCCTTAAAACTGTGGCTCATCTTTGACAAAAAAAAGTTTGGGCACCCTGCTCTGAAGTACTCTCTATAAAATGGTCTAGTTCCTATGAAAATTAAATTAAATCCTCAACAAAGTTAAGGGCTCCACTGAATGCTTGCAGGCTGAGGAGGAGTTTAACATTGAAAAGGGACGTTTGGTGCAGCAGCAACGTGTGAAGATCATGGAGTATTATGAGCGCAAGGAGAAGCAAGTAGAGCTAGCTAGGAAGATGTGAGTAATGCTGTGCTGGAGATGAAACTCCATGTCCTAATCCTTTCATTCATTTTATGTAATTGAGGTAGATATTTGGATTTGCTAAATATTCATATTCTGTGTGATATTCAAGTGAAAAAGCATTCACTTTTCAATTTAAACATATTGATACTGTGTACATATATTTAAATGTTACTTTGTCCAGCTGAAATAATAATCAGGTTCTACCTATGATCAGTCTCAGATCGTGGGAGGATCAGTCTCAGATCGTGGGCGGATCAGTCTCAGATCGTGGGCGGATCAGTCTCAGATCGTGGGCGGATCAGTCTCTGAGCACTAGTTATATAATCTAAGCTTCTACAAGTTAGTTGTTGCTGTCAGCGTCTTACCCGGTTCATCAAAAACCTCTTGATTCAAGTTTTCTTCAACAGTGACTAGGTTCACTTGTGATCCCTGTGGTTTAACCCGAGTTGTTTTCTCCTTGTAGTCAGAGCTCGAATCTGATGAATGCTTCACGTCTGAAAGTTTTGAAAGCTCGCGAGGACCACTTGTCTGTGAGTTGTCTTCAACTCTACCACGGGGTTTCTCTTTTAGCGGGCTTACGTGGCAATGTCAGCCCCGCGGTCACTGTTTAGGGAAATGACAGCGTTAACATGGGGTGTTTAAGTGAGCGGCTGCTGGTCGTCTACGACTGAAAATGATGTCAATATGCCGTGTGCATGGCAGTGAACATCGACCAATGATAGCCCAGATCTAATTTAAATCGTATTATTTCCGTTTTTGGTATATAAGCCATGGGCGAAGCCCAATAGAGCAACCCATTTACAACCGCACTATCATTGGCCACCAACCAAGCTAGCCGACGCAACATTCAGTATTCATCGCCGAGTATTGTTGGGCTTTCGTATTCACAATTTTAGAATTGAATTCGGCTGATGGACTTGCATTAACTTCCGTCTGTTTGTCGTGAGATTACTGTAACTAGGGATTTTTTTACGGAGACTATGGTCTTCATGTAGATGAAACTGCAATGGAGTTAGGCATTTTTTCTACAATAGACATGAGACATGATTGAGAATGAGGTCAAACACAATAGGTGCATTCGCGTGCTCAGGTTTTTCGCGATCGAACGCGAAACCTGCTAAACTGCTCAAGAGCGCGACCGAAAAGCGCGATCCAAAAAGGATCTTTCACTTTCGGTTGCGATCTGTGACCGAAAGCACGCGAATAGAATTCCCCGACCGAAAATACTAGTTTAGGCAAATGTCAAGGTTACCTTAAAGAGGCTTGATAACTACGTTGAGATAACGAATCGCGAACGATCGTTCGGCTTTAACCGATGAGTTAAAGTTGGGGAGGACAACTCTGATCCTGAACTCAACAGCGATTCCTCACTGCGACCGAAATTTTTCCAAAAATTGCGATCGCGATCCACCTATTATTAAGCTGACAATAACCCTTCTCTTTTATCATAGAACCTTTTGGATAAGGCATCTGATAGACTGCGAGAGGGGGTGAAGGATAAGGCTAAATATCGCGATATACTTGAGGCACTGATCGCTCAATGCTTGTGTCAGCTTTGTGAGCCAGCAGCGACACTACGTTACCGACAGCAAGACGAGGATCTCATTCAGGTTAGAGCTTGTGTTCCTGATCCTCAGTCATGGGAACTAAATCCTCCTAGCTTCTACTGCTCCTGTCCCAATGCTAGCTGCTAAGGCCAATCATGGAATGCAGCGCATATCTCGGACTTATTTTGGTAGTCACAAAATGTCTGTGCAATGAAGATATTTTATTCTGCCAGACGGACGATTTTGAGTTGTCAGCTTCTTTTACCACCACAAACCGGCAAGCTGTTGATGCAAGATGCTGTAGTTTTTTGTTCTGTGTTGTTGAATATGGGCTCTTGGCTATGCTATCTGAGGAGCTGTAAGGGGTAGAAAATGTGATGAAGAAGCACTCAAGCTAATGACACGAACCCCATGTTTAATTCGAAACCAAACTATCTCAAGTCAAGCGACCTGGCCATCGAGCTTCCTATGCTGTCCCAATAGAACTACTTATGACTGGCCTGGATAAGTATTATTCCTTGGTTATTGATTTGGACACAAGAAATTCAGTGCTATCCGTTTATCTACAGGAGGTATTACCAAGAGCTCTGGCCACCTACAAACAGCTGTCTGGTTGCGATACTAAAGTTACCATAGATAAAGATAACTTCCTTTCCAAGGAAATGTAAGTACGCCTCCGTAACATTTCTCAGCCCGCAGTCTTATTCTGTCAAAGAGATTTATCCTCTCTCTTTCTCGGTTTATACGGGTGTGGTTCGGCAACTAATCCAGTCGGCGACAATCAACGATAATCCTTTTGTCAACTAATATAACGAATATGGAGCGTGCCGAATGGCTAACAATGAGTCATAGAATGTTCGAGGAAGCCTGGCGGACATTTTTTGGTCGTTGACAAGCTATACCGTAGTATCTTATGCACTTTTCTCATGAGTTTTTTTGTAATGACCCTGCCTTTATTCTCATTAACGCCCAATTAAACTATCCTTACAATTTGGCTTTTCCACTTTAGAAATGGAGGTGTGGAAATGGCAACTCCCAATGGTAAGATTCGAGTCACTAATACCCTGGAGAAGAGACTGGATTCCATCAGTTCCCAGGTAAGTTCCCAGAACCGCGCATGGTAAAGTGAGGGGGTAGATGTTGTCCCTGTGGTCGGTGTGAGAAAGTGGCTGTTGCGGAGTCAACTTGTACCGAAAACGATGTAACTAAGTTGTGTACTACTCCTCTTCCTCTCCCTAATTAGGGTAGGATTTGGATGTCGGACAAAGTGACGCCTGGGTGGGTAGCGCTTACGGCTTTGGAACAGGTGACTTGGGTTCCATTCGGAGTTTGTGTGTCATTGTGTACTTTCTAAATTGTTAGATTTAGGTCGCGACATTGAATGAAGGAGGCCTACCCCTAGAATACCCACTCTATGGGGCAAACAATGGGCCATCTTGGAAACAAGCCGTTGGGTTAGTGATATCGACTGTGCGAAACAAGATCAGTGCCAGGTCATCGTTCCTTAAAGTTCGTTGTATCAAGTCATTTTGCTATAGCTTTTTGGTTGCCTTTTTGTAGATGGTTCCTGAGTTACGAGAGAAGCTCTTTGGCAAGAATCCTAACAGGAAGTTTGACGATTAGTGCTCTTACAAGGCACAAATCGGGCGCATAAGCCTGTTTCTAATAAAAGTCACCACTAGTAACGGAGAGGACTGATAATGACTGTTAGGTAACAGTGGGTAGATGCATTAACTGGCATAGGCATTATTATAATAATTATATTATTACACTCTTATAAACACAACCAGCACAATACATTTAATCCAATGTCTGCGCGCCGTTTCTCTGAGTCATAGGAATGGGACCACCGATACGCGAACTCGAGTTCAATGTGGCGGAAGATAATCCCGCAGTTGAAATTGGGGATGGAATTGAGTCATTGAGCAAAAGGCTATGGATATCAGTCACAAAAACTAGAAAATAATACAAATATAGTTTTATCAGCATCGTAGAACCGGGAGTGATAGTGATTTATGAAGTGAAACTTGGATAAGCCCCGCAAATTATCATTACCCAAGCAGGGACCATGAAAAATGGTTTGAGTTAAGCGAGTTTCACTGTACTTATGTATCCTCTATCTGGGGTTGTAGCCTGGAAACAGGTAGAGCTTTTTCGTTAATGTCTCCGATTTGGTCACGGTCTGTCCACCAGATTCACAGGTCTTTCCCTTGTCCATTACTCTCTTGCGTACCTGGCAAAGGAAATAAGTATAAGTTAAACAACAGTGAGGCTGAAGTTACATGCTAGGTTTACACCAGAAGGTTTATTGAATCCCTAGTCATCAATCGACTTGATTGATGAGACAAGTCGGTGTGGAACCACAGCAAACGAGGGAGGGGCGGCGGGGAGGGAGGGAGGGAG
>Ga0224511_10003194_pt1 | contig 11637 bp, 6 predicted proteins | sample SF_May12_sed_USG_2_FD_169988 | JGI IMG/M metagenome (GOLD analysis project Ga0224511, IMG submission 169988) | Sediment microbial communities from San Francisco Bay, California, United States - SF_May12_sed_USGS_8_1 | ecosystem: Environmental > Aquatic > Marine > Sediment | place: USA...
CAAATGTTGACGCACGACACACGACGCACGACGGACGACGGACGACGACGGACGACGGACAACCACTGACCACAATAGCTCACCATGAGCACTTCGTGCTCAGGTGAGCTAAAAATACCATATTAGTAGTTACCTTAAATTAAAAGAAATCACATTTCATCATCACAGTGTTTTATAGTTACATTTTTCCGTAGCCCGTATATTGAGTTATCATATATTGACAGCCACAAAATGCGCATGCGCAAGCGGTCAATTCCGGTGCCATGACGGCGAATCATGTTTTGAGGGATCGGAAGTGTGCGATGGACACCAGCACTGTGGAAGTGGGGAGGACGAAATGAGCTGCAGTAAGTTCTTATGTTTGAAGAAGCTATAGCGAATTCTTATGTCTGAAACTGCGTAAAAAACTGTTTAAAAAACTAACATCGCTTCGTTTACTGTGATTGACACCATGTCTAGTGCAAATAGACACTGTTTTGCCTTCTGATTGGCTGGAAAATTCGATACACAGTTGTCTAAATCGCCACAGTTTCAGCCAAGATTTAGTTGTACTCCACTTGCGCTCAATAACATTAACCGTAATTCTTCCTAATATTCGATCATTTATGGGTGCATACAATTATAGAAGCACAGAAACAAATCGTTTATTATGCTTGAAGATACATGTACACAAGTTTCGTCTTATGTTTAAATCTGCATTTATTTAAAAGGTTCTTATATTGAAATGCATGACCCGATTTTTATGTTCAAAGCTGCACGAGTGCAAACTAGCTGTATTATAATGTCATAGAAACGATACCGCCCAAAACCATCAATTTGTAACTCAGTAAAATTCCCGCTGTCATTAAAGATGCCGCTTGTCGATGTGGAGAAGGAAACTATCTGTGCAGTGGCAGCCCGAAATGCATTCCTGGATTCTTGATGTGTGATGGCAAAGCTGACTGTCCTGAAAACGACGACGAGGCAAACTGTCGTAAGTAGTCAAAACTAACTTCCTTCATAACGACATCAAGGCAAACTGTCGTTAGAAGTCACAGCTTTTTTCCTTTAAAACGACGTCAAGGCAAACTGTCGTATGTAGTCATAACTAACGTTCTAGAACACGACGTCAAGGCAAACTGTCGTAAGGAGTAACAACTAACTTCCTTCAACACGACGTCAATGCAAACTGTCGTATGTAGGCACAACTTATTTCCTTTAAAACGACGTCAAGGCAAACTGTCGTAAGTAGTCAAAACAAACTTTCTTCATAACGACATCAAGGCAAACTGTCGTTAGAAGTCACAGCTTATTTCCTTTAAAACGACGTTAAGGCAAACTGTCGTATGTAGTCACAACGAACGTTCTTTAACACGAAGTCAAGGCAAACTGTCGTATGTAGGCACAACTAACTTTCGTCAACACGACGTAAAGGCAAACAATCGTTTGTAGTCACAACTAACTTCCGTCAACACGACGTAAAGGCAAACTATTGTATGTAGTCACAACTAACTTCTTTCAACACGACGTCAAGGCAAACTGTCGTATGTAGTCACAAATATCGTTCTTCAACACGACGCCTAGGCAAACTGTCGTATGTAGTCAAAACTAACTTCCCGTAACACGACGTCAAGGCAAAAAGTCGTATGCAGTCACAACTAACTTTCTTCAACACGATATCAAAGCAATCTGTCGTAAGGAGTAACAACTTACTTCCTTCAACACGACGTCAATGCAAACTGTCGTATGTAGTCGCAAGTAACTTCCGTCAACACGACGTCAAGGCAAACTGTCGTATGTAGGCACAACTAACTTCCGTCAACACGACGTCAAGGCAAATTGTCTTATGTAGTCACAACTAACGTTCTTCAACACGACGTCAAGGCAAACTGTCGTAAGGTGTAACAATTAACTTTCTTCAACACGACGTCAATGCAAACTGTCGTATGTAGGCACAACTAACTTCCTTCATAACGACATCAAGGCAAACTGCCGTAAGTAGTCACAGCTTATTTGCTTTAAAACGACGTCAATGCACTCTGTCGTATGGAGTCACAACTAACTTCCTTCAACGCGACGTCAAGGCAACTTGTCGTTAGTAGTCACTATGTGTATTTATACAGGTTATTCTTCATTGTGATTTTGGTTTTTATTACAGTGCCCATTTCTTGTTTCAAATTTAAGTCTCGTTTTGCAGTTTAGCCATTTTGTTCACCTATTTCAGTGTTGTATTTAATCATCATAATTGCTTGCTGCGTTGTGATTGCATTTAACTATGTGGGTGAAGATATTAATTGGCAGTGTTTCGGATTGTATTTCACTATTTGGACGTTGGTGAGTTTGCCGTGCTCATTTTGCGTTTGTTTTCTTATACGAGAATGCTGACGGCAACTGATGTATTGCGCTAGTTGTGGTGATGTAATAGCTTGCCCCGGTTTTGTTGTTGCATTTTACTAGTTTGGACGACAATGATAACAGCCATGTTTAATTTTAGTTTAAGGATTGTTTGTCCGTATGTGTATGCTGATTTTAATTACAATGATTAATTTCATTTTTGTGATTGTGTTTTAGCATTTGCTTGCACGTGTAAACCGGGTCAGTACGTCTGCGAGTCCGAGACTAAGTGTATAGACTGGAGTCAGCGCTGTGACGGGAATCCCGACTGTCCTGCGGAAGAGGATGAAGACAACTGTGTTAGTATAAAATCCTTAATAACTGAATACATCTGGCGTTTAGTACCTGTGTGTCAGCTGTAAAATGACACCCCGTACTTTATCATTGTGTAGTTGTAATTTTCTGATCCTAAGGCTCAGGGATCATGGATTGTATGTTGTTAACATTTAAAAATAGAGTTCCACTTATGCGCTAGGGGGCATCAGTTGTTTGGCATCTTTCATTTCTATTGAGGCACAGTTTTAATACAGCCGAAGCTTGTACGGCCGATACACGAAAGTGTGTTTTTGAATTAGATAACAAGGTTTAGCAAGGGGGAGAATCTAAAATGTATTTGTTATATTTAACGTTGTTGACATAAATCTTAAATTTAATATATTAAGGTATACAATTGATGATAATGGACTTGTGCGGGTAATAACAGAAAGTGAATAACAAGATCATTTGGAATTTAGTTTTTAATAACTATATGAAAAATGTAAATAATAGTTATTTCGTTATTAAAGGCATATATACATTTTCTGAGTGATTTGCTAAAAATTAAATCAAATCAAATTACAAAAAGATTGCCATTTTGATCACTTGTTTATGGTTTTTACGGCATATTTTTATATTAAGATAACACAATTATTGCTGTAGCGGTTTAGCAATTTTATTAAATATTTGTTTGTTCATTTGAGAAAGTATGCTAACATTGACGCTCAAACAGATACACATCATTTACATGTACGTTTTTGCACGGACTTATCGAGCACACACTAGTTTGGTGAACGGCAATTAAATAGACAGGTTAAAGCTGCTTATTGGTTGTTTTTGTTTAAAAGAAATTAAGAAACAAAAACTTATAAAAATATTGAGATAAATTATATTTCTTTCAAATAAAAACGTATGCATGTAGTTTGCATACGACACCAATCCATTCCCGTTTAAACGCTGCTTGATATTTCGATACATACAATTTCTCACCGATTGTTATTTCATGTCGCATGACCAACTAGTCTTACACATGTATACCTGTTTAGACTGCGGTGGCTGGGGTACTACATTTGATATCCTAGTATTTGATTTCTTTGCCACTTTTTCTTCCATGTTCAAATTTAAAATGAAAATTTAATATTATTTCCTAAATAATATCGCATAGTATATTTTAAGAAATCTTGAAAATATGACTTCAAGCAGATTTATATAGTGTGTCGTTGTAAACAAATTAGAAAACAGCGCATATAAGAGGCCAAGCAAACTTTTTGGCAAGTTAACTATTTTTTTTAAAGTTGCCTGAGACTTACACTTGGGTAAATTATAGCCGGTTAGCAATTATATCGAATGTTCTGCTTTATATTATAACAATTTCAAAAAGTATGCTTTTTTGAATTGTTGACATACATGTTCTTCAATATAATCAATATGTTTGTTTAAATTGTTATTTTAACTTTCCGAGTTTTTACAAAAAGTCCTATAACAAACAAATTAAAATATTCTCTCGAAATTTCAAAACTGCACGTATTTTTGGAGAAAACCCCTCGATTTATTCCGCTATCCACCGTCCAATCTCATATTTCGACTTTACCTGCACAAGTCATATAGAGCGTGTTCATAATGCTTGGCACAAACATGTAACATCAGCACTGTACACAACATTCTTCAAAATAAATGAGTTATTTGTTTATTTTGTGTACGCACACCTAGGTTCAACAACATAATTACATAAATTAATAATATTGATATGTTTTAAATTGTTAAAGAAAAGTCTGGTCTCTTTTTTAATGAAATAGCCAAAAAAACTGGAATTTTATTCCAAAACAATGATTTTTGTCCATGACGCAAGTAAGTGTCTTTATCACCGTATGTTTAAATGATATTTTTTCAAGTATGTGTGACACTAGGCTTTCATAATTGATAAATGTTAAATTTTGCAGTATTGAGGAATTGAATGTGTTAAGTTACTTTTTTCTTCAAGATTTTTATCCATGTTTGTCTGTCAAATTTGTCACGGGCGGAAACACTGTGGGACGGAAATGGTTTACTGGGTTGTGGTAACTTGGCCAGTTTGATTTTCTTTATGGGAGTCAGTATACTGAAAGACCACAACAACAGCTTCCTATGACATGCTACTTCTATTTACACCTTTTCGATCAACCACCTAGTATTTCAGCGACATTGTACATTAATTTTGTTTCATGTAATTTTTTCAGCTAAATGGTAGTGTAGGGTAAATTTTGCATCTTTTTGTATTTGGTTTTATTAAAGAAAACCGTCTGATCAAGCTGTCATGGCTTTAAATGGACATCATGTCATACACCGTCAGAAACTAGAAGCAATATGTAAATTGTAGATATGATGTTCTAAATAATTAAGAGAAGAATACATAGTTTTCTATTCAGCTACATTAACACCATATCAAAGATGTTATATTTTTGGGCGAAAAGTGGTTTAATTCCGAAGATAAATGCTCCCAGCAAGACTAGTAAACATAGCCGGCCCTTCAGTTTGTCTTTACAGATTGCTCGGAGAAAGGGCAATATAATAAGTACCTTAACGTCCCTGGAAAACAAATTTTTGTGGGAAGGTAGGATTGAAGGTCGGGTGTTTTGGTGCCGAGCATTGTGAACACGCTCTATATGCATGTAGTTGTCTCTAGCGGCCTCAATTTCTAATGAACAGAACTGTTGTTGTGTATGTTGTATAAACTCATGGTTCAAGTGTTTGTAAGAGTTGTTTTCTTTTTTAACACGACGGCTCCATGGATATATATTATTCGTTATTTAATTTTTTAATGTGGTGATATATTTCTAACACTACTTGTAAGGTTCTACATACAAGCGACAGAAAATTCTTAATATAATGTTATATTTGTAACACAATCTGAAGGTTTTATTATTTAATCAGATAACACCTCAAATCATTATGAAGCATATCTTGCATTTGGAAAAAGAAAAGCCGTCTGCAAATACCAAATATAATTATCTTTTATGTGTTTTGGGTCGCGGCAATTTCAGCGGGTCGGTCGCTGGAGGGGCAACAAACAATATTTTATTTTAGGCCCTAAGTATGTTTACATTTCAGTGTCCGGAGGGTTGGACCGCAATTGCAAGCTCCTGCTACATTGCTTTACTCACAACAACCGATAGTCGGGCAACTGCTATTACAATGTGCCAGAACGCTGGAGGATCATTGGCCGGATGCTACAGAAAGAGACGCCCTACGGAGCCTCCTTCCTCAGGTTGAGAACTGGCTGGTTTACGTGGACGGGACTGACGAAGCGCTGGAAGGAACCTGGAAGACTCAAACTGGAGAAACGATACAGAGCGTACCATTTCAGGGTCCGCCTGGTTCTGTGGATACGTTTCCAATTGGTGGTACTGATCGCAATTGTCTCCATATGTCTTTTAACCAATTTGTAGACGCGTTTTGTGTTTCGACCAACGGCGGCGCTCTCTGTGAAATAAACCTATGAGTACAGAGACCCTAATTCAAGAATTTATTTTTCTTTAATGATGATCCGAATCATCAATGCCATTGAAATCTTAAGATATATATTTTATGCAAAGTTTGTTCACATAAAGTTTGTATAATTATTCCTATCCTCGTTCATGGCGACAGGATTTTAACATGTAATTATGTTAATACACTTATATATGTTTACGTGAATAAAGTTGACATTGATATTGATGCGTTTGTTGAATGTTTGACATTCAATTAAAGACTTCGTTGTAAACTCTCTGTCGACAACATAATAAGATATACGTATACATTTAAGTCCGCTTATAAGTAACCCGCTTATAAGGAATTTCCGGTTATAACTGATTTCTATTCCATAACATTTTTCAAGGAACTAGTTCAATTAACATTTATCATTAACTCCGGTTATACGGAAAAGAGTTATATGGTCCCGATAAATTCCTAATAAGCGAATTTTACTGTACGTAACTTTGGTAATGTAGTTTAACCTACGCTTAACGTTACAAATACTAATGTAATGTACCCTAGCAAGGTATAATATTATGGTATAAAATAGACTTGTCCTAAAAATAAGCAAATTGAGGTATATTTTAACGCAAGCATCGTGTATAATTAAATCATTTTTTTTCATCAGCGTTTGCTGTTTCTTGATTGCTAATGGCTTAACTATTTTTTAAATATATTTTAAGCATATTGTTAGTTTGACTATATGTTAAAATGGAATACTATTTTTTTAAACAACACTATATACTATGTGTTTTATTTAATTGCAATGTATGATCAAATTGTCGTAAACCTTATAACCAGCGCTAACCTATCAACTGTAGAAACAACCTAAAACGTGTCAGAAACCAGTAACATAAAGTGAAGAGATGTTCAAGGAAAGAAAGTTGTAATGCATTTCGTTTGTATCCAATTGTGGTAACGCGTTAAGCAAATGTACACTTTTATAACTTAACATTATCAGAAATGTAATAAGGGAGATAAATAAAAATACACTATTTAAATCTGAATGCAGAGTTGCGAATGCATAATTTCAAGATGCTATGCCTGTATTTTTAGGTTAGATTTATTCACATGTTACATTTAACCATATTAAGGCAGGGAAACCTACTCCCGTAAATATGAGAAACTGCCTCTTGTAGTTATTCATGCATGTCAAAGATTACAGAAACATGAAATTGTTGAAAATGTGTGATCCGCAAATTTGGCATTGTTTATTTACGTTTCGAACCATTGCGTCGAAACAGTTAAATAGATTGATTGCAATCAGTACTCTCAGTTGACTCTGACAGTTTAGTGCCTGTGTGGCGGCCGTAAAATATCGCCCCGTACTTCATCATTGTGTAGTCATATTGTTCTGGTCCTCAGGGATCATTGACTGTATGTTTGTTTACATTTGAAAATGGAGTTCCGCTAATGCGCTAGGGGGCGTCAGTGGTGTGGCATATTTCATTACCACTGATGAACAGCTTCAATAAAACCGAGGCTGCTGTTTTCTCATTCAGGCCTTGTTTCCTGAGGGGCTAACCTTTCTTCAGTTTAACTAGATGATATTATTTCATAATTATCGAACGCACTACCTTATCGATGGTCTTATCATTGGGTTACGGCAGGATCAATATGCATATTGGGTACCAACGGAGTGTTTGTCTACGATCATATATTTGATGAACACATCTGAATTGCACCTTGGCTCCATGCAAAGTTCTGGACGCTGTGGAAGCGATAATCGAACACTACTCTGGCGTGACAGGAGCTTTTAACAAGATTTTAATACCATTGTACTGTCATTGTTATAAATGGGCTGCCAACAAAATATATATCTGATACAACTTGAAACGCCATTGTCATCTTAATATGTTATATATATTATATTATGCAAGTAAAGCGGTGACGGCAATTAAATGCCGTCCCGGCACAAAAAAACGTATATTAAAAAAAACGTATTCATGGTGCTTTTCACAATTTAATTTTCGACAAAAGACAGTCTAGTATAACCTAACGGCTCTTCAGTGTGTATGCAATATGATTTTTTTATATTATGTAATATATTAATTAGTTCATAAAAGCACACAGTAGGTACTTACGGCATTTATTACATATCAAACAAATTTAGCATTTTTATTATAATGATTCTTCAGCAAACATGTTACGTTTTATGTAACCATTACTATTTGAATATAATAATTTAAGCTCTGGTTACCGAATCTATTAAACAGTTTTTGGTGAGTTTGTAGTCCACATTATTTAACATAATTCAGTCAGGCATCTTACGAGAGTATAAAGGAATGTTTGCATTTACCATGGCCATCAACTGTAATCATTTGAAAACAACTCCACAAGAGTATACCACAGGTCAACATTAGACAGAGATAAAGCCTGTCTGCCCTAGTAACTCAGAAATGAAAACGGTGTAACATTGTCTTTCTATACTTACTAATGTCGGTCATGTTTTTAAACAAAGCAGGATTCAATATATTCCTAAGTGTCGATATTCTACAATTAATTCGTGTTGAATGCAAGGCATTACAATGTTAATCATTTGTGTTTTTCTGTTTTGTTCATACTCTGGGACCTTAGGTAAGACGTTACTTTGCTTGTTATATTTTGTAAAAAGAGATAGATGATGACAGGCCTGGATAGTGTAGAGTTTAAGATAACTTATTTTAATAAATATAAATTATAATTGCCAAAGGAAAAATTCAAACAATACAAAAACAAGTTTTTAATGTTTGTTACATCTTGTTATTCTGTGTTTTTCGTGCTGATCTATGTTTGTTGGTTTTTTGTATGGGCCACCATTATGTCATTTGGGTATTATCTACACCCGTTATATTTAAAGGACTGTGGTGGATCATTTTTTATTTCATTTATTATTACAAGTATACATGTTAATTGTTTTATATGTTGTAACTTATTATATGCAACTTTTCATAATATTTATGCACACCATGATTAAGAAATGTATAATTAAAATGGCTGCTTTCATTTTTGTTGAGAATATAATTGTTATTTTAAAATGATGTTGCTTTTTCAAATTGAAAAGCCATTGTTTCGACGTTACTTAAAACCACACAATTGCAGTATTATACAGTTTGAATTATTTTCATCATAGTAGTCAAATTGTCAGTCCAATTGTCTAAATATGTTTGTTTGGTTCGTTTTTTTTTTGTAAAAAAATATAATTTGTGTACGCTTACAACTAACTTTTTTCTTCAAATTTCAGGGTTTCTTTTGTCGCCGAACGCTACACATGGTAATAATTTTTATAGTATTACATTTCTGAGACAAAGGGACTATTCTCATTTAGTATATTTCGGCCGGACAATGTAACACCCTTATGCTGTTTCATGCATAAAATTGTAAAGAAAATCCACACTATTGTTTGCATGTTGATAATGTAACGCTACCATGACCTCAGTTATGCTTTGCCTAAAACAATTTAAAGGCTACCTTAATGTCCATATTTGTAATATGCATTGCATTAACGATTTAGCAACGTCGCTGACTCCAAATCCGTTTCCTTTTTAATATTTTATCTTCATAACAAACTTTGACAACGCCTCGTATTCACCATATACGTTTCAAATCGCATCACACATAAAATACAATACTTTTTCTGTCAGCTACAGGCCCGTGTAATGATCTGGACGGATGCACAGCCGACCCCAGTATATGTCATGACCCATTCTTGTCTGTGGAGGTGTGCCCGCGGACCTGCAAAACGTGTGGTTAGTCACAATGTTTCACATCATAACATAATGGTCAAATTTGCGTTCGTCTGGCACCCCGTCATCGGGAGATCGTGGGTTCCACTCATGACCGCGTTATACTGAAGACGTTATAAAATGGTATAAAACGCTTCCTTGCTTAGCGTTAAGCATATTAGAAAAAATAATTTCTTTCTCCTCTGAAACTGTGATCAGATGGACTTCATCTAAAATGATCGATCGACTGTGATAAATAAAAGTTAATTAATATAAGTTAAATCATTTCGTTCGCAATCGCAATCGACCTTAAATAAATTGGTATCAATTTAAACTTAAACACAGTTCCGCAAAATATTATTCTAATCACATTCCTGTTCTTCTTTTATTCGAATGAAAGGATTGATTATAATCAAAAAGTACATTTCTGCTTTATGGTATGTACTAGGTCAGATTGTCACCTGACAAATCACTTGTCTTAATCAGATAGATTAAAATTGAACATTTACTGTAATACATGACATATGGGAAACCGTCCATTATTTTAAATATATTATATGTATATTTCTTGAATTTATTATCAACACAACAGTTCTTATTGGAATAAAAGGTATGTTTCTTGAGAACAAATTATTGTTGAAAACATTATTTTTGCATACTGCTTTGTATAACGCTCAATACACATGCTATATGAATGTAATTTTAGATTAGGCCTAAAAATCCTGTGTTTCGGGCAACCCGACCCTACCTATCGGAACCGGCCGACCCTAGACAAATTTTAAGGAAAATACCGTTTTTTTCTTTGGGGTCTTTATAATTGAGGTTTCAATTCTAAAAAAAAACACACAAAAACAGAGACGACCCTACCTAAAGTTTTTAGGACCGTTGCCCTAAACACAAGGTTTTTTGGCCTTATAATAGGATGCCTTTTTAGAAAGGCAATACTTTAAGTTGACATAAATATACGTATTTTGATTTGTATACGATATGTGTTATACATATTTTCTCGACATATGTTTTTTGTCTATTTGATCAGACACTGTTTGTAGATTTTCTGTAGTAATACGCATATATTCACGATCATTGTCAGTGTTACAACATGTACATGTACTGTTGTATATCTTAGCTGAGTATGTTTTATCCAATATATTGCGTTAAAAAATTGACACCTATTGACACTGATTTAAATATCAACCCATCAACCTAACATTTACCTGCATAATGTTTAGTAGAGCGCGTGAAGGAGATTTGTAGGGTTAATAAAAATGATCAACACTTTCTTGATTAGGGACTTAAGAACACTAAGGGGAAACAAAAAAGCACGTACGTACATGTACATGTGTGTGTGTGCATTCGAAATTCGATTCCAACTCACAAGGGGTGTCTGTTCATATAACACAAAGTGCTTTTTACATTTTAGAGTCATTCTAAATTAGATTCAAACTCACAGTATGAGAGTTGTTGATGTGTGTTATATCAGTGACAGCGAGACATGCCTGACTGTTTCACTCACCCACTAACAATACTAGATTACAATGTACCGATCATTAAAACAGGTTTATGTTTATGCATTGTTAACTTTGTATTAACTGCTGTTAACTACTAGTTGCAGCAGTAGACGGTGTGTGGACGGACTGGAGTCCATGGAGTTGTGACGTCAGCTGTGGAAGGGGAACCAAAACACGAACACGATCGTGCACAAACCCTCCACCTGAAAATGGCGGACACGATTGTCAAGGGACGTCACGAGAAACGGCAGAGTGTATTATGGCACAGTGTCCAGGTCAAATATTCCCAATTCTTGTTTAACATTCAC
>Ga0224511_10003195_pt1 | contig 11637 bp, 3 predicted proteins | sample SF_May12_sed_USG_2_FD_169988 | JGI IMG/M metagenome (GOLD analysis project Ga0224511, IMG submission 169988) | Sediment microbial communities from San Francisco Bay, California, United States - SF_May12_sed_USGS_8_1 | ecosystem: Environmental > Aquatic > Marine > Sediment | place: USA...
CCACTCCGGGTTCTAAAATGCCTGTGGCCTTTCAAGGGTAGGTGCCTACACCAGGAAATGTTTCCGTGGTGCTTCCCTAGACCAAAGATCAGCCCAATGATAGGGATTTTACTCCTACCAGGGTAGCCAGAACAGAATATCGCCCTAACCAAAAAAAATGCCTAAACCTAATAGCTGTTCAAAAGCTATAACACTGGTATTAATTACCAAAAACAAACTCAAAACTATGAGCAAAAATCTAACTAAAATCTACAAAAATATACTCAAAACTCCTAGTAAAAGTGAGCCTCAAAAATCTAACAACTAGCGATTAAACGCTAGAACAAAAATCTAATAGCTGCTTAAAGCTATGAAAATATCTCAAAAATCTAGAAATCAAAGCTAAAACAATTACTCAAAATAAAACCTATAAAAATCTTTCCAGCCTTTATAATAAAATAAAGCAGTATTTAATAAAAAGGTGACTGCCTGGGAAAAAGGCAAGTCAGTCCCCAGCTGTGGGTCCTTGTGGGCTCTTTCGAGCCAGCACAAAGGCAGCGGGAAGTGTTGCAAGCTCCTAAGAGCTGCAAAAAGAGTGCGAAAATTCAGCAAGAACCTCTCCTTATATACTTCATGAATTTTAGACTCATCCTTACATTAGGGAAATTTACCAATTACACTAAGTAAAATAATTGTCTAAAAAATCTATAACTTGGCATATGAAAGGTTCACACAAAAATAGTCAATATGGTATATAAAATTAATATGACAAAAATTCTCTTGATTTTATAAAAAATGCAAACAATAAGTCAAATAATCTACTTCCCCTATTATCAAAAATACTTGATTCCATCAATCTCATCTCATCTGACTCATCTGAAGAATCAATACCCTGTGGACTCAACTAAACTATAGGGGTGTTTTTAAATTACTCAACATAACAAGGTTGTGTGAAAAATCTAGATTTTGGCATATTAATAGTCCATAACAAAATACTATATACTGAGTACAAAAACATGTAATGAAAAATCATCCTGATTTTATAAAAATTCATAACACAACTGCAATTTACTAACTTCCCCTTATGGTATAAAATAAACTGACCCAAATCTACTCCTATGGTGAGCAGATCTATAGCCTGGGGCAAGATTACATAACTGTATAGAGCAGCAGTGAAAATCCAATAGTTGCCCATAGCAACCTGTCACTGTGTGCATTCTTATAGTGAAAGCCTAAAATCAGGGGAAACAACTACAATGGACTGAGAATGCCTTAATATTAATTCCCTTGTTTGAACTGATTTTAGTATGAGTCTTAAAATGAAGCATTATCAATTAATAAAATTAACACAATAAAACATAAATTGCATAACTATGACATAACAAATTATGTCATATTAGTCACTAAAGTCAACTTTACCACAACACATTAAACCAAGGCTGCTATTTTTCCAATATAAGCTATGGCTGCTTACGATTTTACCTGTTTCAGAAATTCATCATAAAACTTTTCTTCACTTAAGCAACATTTACCAAACTTGTCTGCATTGTGAACTTGTGCGTACATATTTAAAGACAAAACTATTTCGCATTATCAGTAATTATAACCAGACAATTATGTAAAAGATAGTATGCACGAGCTAGCCCCAGCAGTTTTTCCAAATTAAACTTTAAAAATAAATAGACGCATACACAGCCTAGTTTAGTTCTTTAATTACTCACCCCCATGTACGTGCGTACTTGTCCGGAGATGTCTCTGACCATCACGTGAACATTTCGAAATTATGGTAAACAATTGACACCTCTTGCATGTGTGTTATACGGTGCACAATCATACGTAATCTGCATATTAAGCAAATATGTCATTATTAGATGCGTGGGCTGAAAATGCTGGGCGTTATCTACACTCACCTATGGAAGCTAAGGGTATAGGTCACACTTTAACTGCATTTGTTGTCACGTCAAAGTAGTATGAATAACGATAAGACCCGTTCGAACACAGTATAAAAGGAGGCCGCTCTATAGAAGGCGTCATACATTTCGATATTTGAGCCCAGATATGAGTTTTCTCGTGTTTGTGCTTGTGGCATTGATTGGCTTCTTCGTAACAGCAAGATTGCAGAACGGTAAGTTTTTCGAAATCGTAATTTGTTTTTCGACGTCGTCGCCAAATAAACCATACCCCCTGATGATTTTAATGAAACCGGTTTGGGCTTTTCATTGTCAGGCTTTATTAAAGGTTTATTGTTACTAATATTTAATAATTGTGTTTTATTATTAATAAACAAAATGAAACAAAAACAAGAATCCGGCGTTATTATTCCTTTTATTATATGTAATATATATCATGAGAAAAGTCTGAACAAATGCCTGAACCAACAAGATCAGATACAAATGAAATTTATGAGAATATTTGTCTTTCATTTTAGCGTTTTAAACCTTTTGACCGTGCTGTTATGAAGACTGAAATACAATATACATGTGTATTATTTAGCGTATTAATAATTCGTCATCAAACCTTACAAAACGGTTCTAAGTTTGAAATGTGTTAACGTGTGTTTACAGCTACTGAGCCACCAACACAAGCACCACCAACAACAGCTACAACAACTTACCCAGACTGTGAAGACAAACTTTCAACGTGTCACCTACTGGACAGAGACTACTACTGCACTGGCGAATACTACACATATGGTTTTGAAAATTGTCGAAAACATTGTGGATTGTGTCACGTCACACTAGGTAAGAGTTCGTATTCCTTGATATGTTTTGTTAGGCCACACTTTTTTATTTTATGTCTTACAAGATTTTTAAAAAAAATTGCGTACGGTCGGTCGAAAAAAAAAAAGAAAAAAAAAGTGTTTTTGTAAGTACAGAGTATTTGAAGGTTAAAATGAGGTTATTGATGCAACAATACTGAAATGTATATGCAAGTATAGTTAAACTTGGGATTTAAGGCATTTTTCTCACGGAGAGCGTTCTTTGCATAGTAAAATATAGTTTCGTACTCAGTTTTCGATTTTTTTAAAGATTCGATACAATTTTCATACGGTTGGCAATAAAAAAATCTAAATTTTAATATTTTTTTTCCATTTCTTGAAAAATACGGTCGGGATTCTTGAAAGACAAAAAATTAAAAATGTCTGGCCTAACGCATGTCCTTGATATAAGTTGAGTTATTTAACGCCTACGCTGTTTGCCCTAATGGGATTAGGTCTGCCCACCTTGGCCCAGGACACGTTACGGTACGAACCGAGGTGCCTCTGTCAACTTGTCAAGGTTATTCTGTTTAAAAAATATATAGCATTGTAGAACCTTTAGTGCTAACACAAATAGTCAAACGTAAAATGCTTTAATTAACTAATAGGCTTTGCTGCAAATCAACCATACAATTAATCCAAATAGGGAGTGTGGTTACGGATGTCGATTATTATCTTGTTATTGTTGGTTATCAAGAGCGCTGAAAGATAAAGACGCTTATGATTAAGACGCTGACCAGTCGTGTCGACGTCACAAACACACATGCGCGCACGCACCCATGCACGCACGCACGCAGCCACGCACGCACACACACACACATCTACATACGCACACATGCACGTGCACGCACGCACGCACGCACGCACGCAGTATAAATGGATACACAGTATGTAAAATAATATTTATGCGTGGTTTTTCTTTGATTAATACCTATATACTTGTTGTTTATTGTGTGATTGTAAAGCAACATCCACGACGAAGGTACCACGTAATTTTCCGCATGAGCTCCTCCTGAAGGGTGTCGCCGGGGCCCCGGGGCCCGACCTCTACCAGCTGTGGCACTCGCACCAGACCCTCAACTCAGGTTTCACGGGCATTTCAAATCCGAAACCTCCGAGCACTGGGATGACCACTGTTTCGATGAGGTTAAACTATGAAAAATTGCGTTTAAAAGCTTCCACCTCTCCCATGGTCGGTTTTAAAATCCCAACAATAAAAAATAAATCAATAAACAGCAGTATATCATAGATAATCAATATCAGTAAAACAATAATTTATTGTTTGAATTACACTGAAATCCCTTGTTGTCGTTAATAATGTGAAACAAATACGCGCGTTCTATGGACCTGAAAATAATTCTTGGTTTATAAATATTATAATATATATAACGGAATTCCCTTTGCCGCGCACCTTGCAAGAGTCAAAATTACGCCGCACGTTTATGGGTCATTCTAATTTTAGAACTATGTTTACAAAATAAAGCGTTGGGCCGTCTAATTTTTTTGCAATATAAATGTGCTACATGTATTACAATTCTATACTGACATTTCTTTGAGTAAGAAACGTACCAATAATCTAGTTTAAGGTATATTGATATACTGGTTATATTTATTTTAAAATGTTCATTTCAACATGTGTGGGATAGGAGCTTTTATTTAGCTAACATTAGGTTTGTAATATATTAGGTAAAATCTTACTGAACAGTAACATATGTATTACCCATTATTATCATGTCGGATGTTTAATCATTACAATACAAGTACACACCATTAATCAAAGAAAATACTGATATAATTTTTAAATAAAGCTAATGTTAATTATTTGTATTTAAAACACTGATTATTCGGTACTTTTCTTTGAAGCTTGTAGCTTTATAATATCTGTAATTTATTGTTAAAGAGATCTTGTTCAATCTTTTAAAGGGTAAATTATAAGTATATTTTTTGACAACCTGCAGATGCGTGTGTCTATCTACAAGAATGGAAGTGAGAAGGCGTATGTTTTATTCAACGCTACAGGTTCCACAAAGCACAATTGGTTCACATCCGACAGAATCATTTCATCTTCGTGGAGCGATCTGAAAACGGCTCCAAAAGATATGATGAGTATTGCCGGGTACATTTTTGATAATATATAATGAATTGTGTTGAAAAAGCAAAAATAGATATTTCAAAGATATTCAGATTGTTTAGAAAAAGGCGGCCCTTGTGCCTAAATATTAAAAAAGAGTTAAAACAAACGGAGAAAAAAAGTTTTATTAATGCCAATGAGTCTGCCTCTTGTAACTGGTAATCAGGAATTCCGAATTAAAACAGAGTAGTTGAATATCGATATCGAATTGTCTTACATACTAAGGCATTGAAGCTGATTTAGATGTATCAAAATTAAAAAAGAAGTTTTTATAATAAATTCTTTTTTAAAGATGTTATGTCTTTCTTTTGATACATTTGCAGTATGTGTAGTCTACTAAATGAAATAACATTGCAACATTTCATGTAAAAAAAGTACTGGACCACGATAGACAACACACAACAGCACCAACAAAAGCAAACATCTATTCAAATTTGTTAAATACTTTTGAATTTAGTAATTTTCAAATTACAACACGATATAGCTGTTATTCGTGTGCTTTTGTCCTTAGAATGAAATACAATAACGACCACGAACTTAGTGAAACACAGCCTTTTAGTTGTTAAACGATGTACATTGTACTTTAAAACGGGATCAAATAAACAAAAAAAACGAGCAAATGGACTATTTATTAATATAGAAAATCCCAAATGATTTTTCTGTGCCACAACGAAGCTCTGATAAATTGTAAATGTATTTTCGCGGTTGTATACTCGTCCGTTTGTTGACAGTGATCCACATACTGGGCGCGAGTTCTACATCAATGGCAACACGTCTTCACAAGATTCGTGTGACGCCTTTGGTTGGATGATGGTATCCACGAGGGCCGCTTGCTACTATGAGATGGGCGACTCCAAACCCACATTCTACTACGCACCGGGTACAACGAAGACCAACTGGGCCTCGTGTATGTTAATGATTTTTAAATGCTTCATCTGATGAAATAGCAGTTCATTTATTAGGGCAATCACATTGCTGTGCAGGAATATGTAGTTTAATAATTTTTTACCGAATGATTAAAGAAGTTGCGGCAGTAATATTCTAATTTTATAGACGATCCATCAAAATACAGCTCTAGATGTCATGATTGGCGATGGTGTATGCTGTAATATTTTATAACGATCGGTTCATATCCAGCTGTGTTGTTGTTTAAGTGCGTCTTATTTTGAAGACGGGTCACTTACTATTTCGGTCCATAGCAATAAACGAAATTAATTTGAAAACAGTTTCCAAACTTCATGCACTATTAAGATGTTGATTGACGTTTTTTCCTCGCTCTTAAAGTAATAGCTTTGTACTTCGAGGGTTACACATTTGTATTTTTATCAAAATATAGGCAAGTATTTCCTCATTAAAATGTGGAATATACGAGGGGTGTTAGGTAAGTTCCCGAACTGGCTATGTATAAACAAAATGGTTACATTTATTTCTAAGAAAATGGTACAATTTGCAGATAAACATGTTCTGCTACGATAACAACAATGTAGGATTTTCATTTGCATTTTCTTCTTTCAATTTTTGTTTCCATGGTAACCCCGCCATTGCTTCCCCGGGGCAATTTCTACATTACATTACAAAAATGGTTATAAAATCATCAATATTGAATCAAATATGCTGATGTTTTAACTTATATATTTTAGCAACATTAAAAAATCCGTATTAAAAGAATTAGGCATATAATTTAAAAATTAAATGATGTATGACGTAATCAAGTCACGTCACCTAAGGACAAAATAACGTCGTGGGCAGCAACATTAAGGTTCCAATATTTTGCCATGCATAATTTTTAAAAGCAAAAGGCGAATCTATTAAAATAACTTAAATATTTTCATAAGAACATGTGCCATTCTAAATAATGTTTCAATGTAAAAATAATGTTGCATTAATTATAATTAGAGACGTTTAGCTCATTATAATAGTAATGGGATATTCTGACTGCCTGTCAGCCAGTTAAAGCCCTACACATATTAACATAATTTCAAATTGAGCCAGCTACAAATTATTAACGAGCATTTGAAATACACTAACAAATATTGCACATACTACGCTGTTTAAAAATGTGAATTTTACTCATGTCAATTTTCAATAACTACGCTTAAGAACGTTTTTATTTAGGCATACTTTTAATTTGTGACGTACATTTTGACATAAAATGCCCCGGTATGCGGACACCATTAGTAAAAAGATCCTTTTATTTTTCACAAACGTTTTAAAATGGTCATTACAGCATATCATTTTAAAGGTATTAAAATTTCCAACAACATAAATATGGATTTTTTACAAATTGTGAGTTCATGTTAAAATAATAGATGCAGTCCGGGAACTTACCTAACACCCGTCGTATTATGCTGTTACTTTTCAATCATAGAAATTATTTTAAATGCAAGTAACATTCATATGCTTAAATAAAAGGGATTTTACACCCTATTGGTCCCTTTAATATAAATAGAAAAAAATGTTGAATCTTGTTTATAAAATTCAATAAGCAAAATCTGTGAAAAGCGGTGTGGTGCATCGTCTCTAAATGGCATACATTTCAATAGAAAAAAGTTTTTACAAGCTCTACCTGCAAATCTGTAAATCCATTACATTACTATTACCTTAAATACCTTTTTGGTATATTGAAACTATATCAGTGATGATCCTGATTATCAAGTGTTACAGGTCATAAAATATTCTTATCTACAGTATGTGTATGCTCATTATCTTATCAAAAACCAAGTCAATTGTTTGTATGTTTATTAGTAGGTTATTTATCATGTTCGATAACTTACATAATACAAAATTGACAAATGGAACAAAGTAATACTATTTTAATGACACAAAATTGTGCGAGCAACTATATATATGTATTAGGTCACGGGACTTATGATTGTTATAAAAGCACATAGTGGAGAACTAAAAAAGAAACATGGATGTAAACTCACAAAACATGAAAAACTTAATAACAGCTGCTTACTTATTTAAAGCTAATCCAAATCCAAATTAAATTCTTTTTAAGTAATTCACGCATCAATATGGGTGGTTTATAATCCAAGTATACATTAAATTCTAGTAAACTACCTGAAAATTCCAGACATCGTCAAAAAACGTATTATTCCAAATGGAATGCGCCAGTTGTATGCACACATAATATTTGTACACATGTTAATTCTGACGGAGTATTACTTGCAATACTTACTTTGACTTTGATGATACTTACATTTGACACGACTCTTCCTAACTATTATATATAGATGGAATGTATAATTACTTACCGCACATGGACACCTTGATGATATAAATTTAAGATAACACTTGTATAATGGACTACGAGGAATACACATTTGTATTTTTTATCAAAAAAATAAAATAAACAAGAATCTCCTCATTAAAATGCTATATGTATTATGAATATACTTTTCAACCATAGAAAATTGTTTTTAAAATGGAATAAACCTTTATATGCTTTAATTAAATTAAAAGGAAGCAATATTACACATTATTACCTCCCTTCAATATGAATAAAATGAAAATTTTCAATCTCGTTTAAGAAATCAAAAAAGCAAAAACTGAGAAAAGCGTTACGGTGGATCGTCTGAAAATGGCATATATTTAAATAAAAAAAGGTTTTTAAAACCTCTACCTAGCTGCAAATCTGTGAATCCATTACAAAGGTCTTACCTTAAGAGACAAGTTAGTGATGATTACATTATACCATAAAGGGAGTGAACAGACTGAAAGTAAATGGTCAAAACTTAGATCTGACGTCAATTTTATTCGAAGGTTTTGTTTTATTGAATCTTACTTCATCATAAAGTGGTGTATTTAAAAAATGGGTACACTGTTGACATTAAAAGGACGGTGTATATCGCCTTATGCATGCAGTACAGGGGTTGACTGTTGATCTAAATTGAATATATTGGAAAGAAATAATGTTGCAAACACTGTTGACATGTCAAGTTTAAAGGCACTATGAGAAAAAGACACGAATTAAAACACGTAGAACAGCACAGAACACGCAGATCATGGAGACTTTATATACATAACGAATAAGCTATTGTATGTGTTTTATCCTCTTTTTTATGGTTTATATTTATTAAAAGGACTTCTCTAAATATTTGAAATGCCCCCTTGATAATGTAAAGATTGGTTAGGGTTTTGTTTGTGCAAACTTTTAATTTGATAGATGTATTTAACTGATATAAGAGAAAGCCCTCAGGAATTATACACGTTACCTGCATGGGTAAGGAGGTGCCTCCTTATTGAAGATGTTCAACAACAATATTTCCCATGTATCGTGCAGAAAAAACTAGCGGAAACTATTTTTGTTAATTGCAAAAACAATATTCCATATTGATTGTTCACAGCAAACCTAGGCACAGGCGACGTCTTTGCCATTCGGGGCAGGCCAACATGTAAGTTTTTGTTTTAAACTAAATTACTGAAACGATTCATTAACTAGGATTTAGTTTTTTATAAACACAGAAATCTATTTTAAGTAAAGTATGTTATATAATAAACATTATGTACTTCAAACGTATTGCCAAAATAACGAATACTTAAGTATGTCGAACTATTTTAGGCATGGTCAAACATGATCCGATTCATTGGACTGGACCTACAACACCAGCACCAGGTATAGTCATATAAGTCGTAGTTGCCGGGACAAATCCTATACTTTTGGTGCGAACACGCTTATCACAGAATTAGAATAAAATATCGTTCGCGCCTTTACTCAAAATAATCGTAGAAATCGTCCAATTAAAAGTTAGTTAAAAACCATTGTTGAGAAGTCAAAACCTCGTATAACACTGATATACGATTTTATGAAAGGAAATCAATTCAACTTCCCGTTTTCGAAAATTGGTCCTGAAAATATTACCATGATTTTGCACATGTAAAAGAACTCTTTTTATTTATACAATATCCTTGTTTTACGAAGAATATTTTCGCCCACCAAATTTTACAAAACAATCATAATAAAAGCATTTTACCATTATTTTGATAAATAGATTTAAAATCACAGAGGGCAAAACCTCGTAGTTGGGGATATCATTTTCTCGCGTCAAAACATCGTTCCGAATTATCTTTATTCTGACTGTTGTCCCCAAAATACTATTCAATTTTATTCATCAGCAACTTTATTTGAAGTGGTTTGAAAAATGTTGACAAAAAATCGACAAATTATAATAATAAACAGTTTGTTGTTTCTCCTGTAAAAATTCAAAACGTGAAGTGAGGATTTGTAACGGCAACTACGAAAACGATATTTGTTGCTCGTTTTCATGTCTCTATCTGAGTTAATTCAGAACTTATCTTGCTTATTTGAGAAGCTGTGCTCGTAATATTATTATCCTTGTAAGTAGATATAGAGAATACTAGGTTTGTGTTGAATATATCTCAAGTTTATCCTGCGAGGCTGAGAAAATCGGGCCGAGCAGGATAAATTTGATATATATTCAACACTTATCCTAGTATTCTATTTATCCTACCCTTTCAATGATTAAAGCAGATTGTTGACATTTTGTATATTTAAAACCGTACTTTGAAATAACAACTACGTTGGGTTATCTTGATATTTTGTTTCGTCGCTATGGAAGCTTCTTTTAAGTTGCATAAAATCATGTAGTTCTCAAAAACTTAAAATGTGCTTCAATCAAAAGAACAAAACATAATCGTTATATGGTCACTGTTTCAATTATTCTTCTTAATATATTCTTTGAAACTCATAAATCATTCTTCAAATGTTTTTGTTTGAAGAATAAAACAATGAAAATATTTTTAAAAACCGTTCGGCGTTGTCCGGCGTTTTGATTTTATGCTGTCATGATCGTGAAATTTGACGACGGTTTTCGCCCCGTACTACATCATTATGTATTTATATTTTTCTTGTCCTCAGGGATCATAGATTATATGTTGCTTATACTTGAAAACGGAGTTCCGCTCTCAATAAAAGCGAGGCTGCTGTTTTTCCATGCAGGCTATGCGTTCTGCGGGCTTTCCATCTCATCAGTTTAATTTACTACAAATGGTGTTTAGTGCCTGTGTGATAGCTGTAATACATGTATGTCGCCTCGTACTACATCATGGTGACCTTTATTTGTCTCGTCCTTTGGGATCTTGGATTGTATGTTGTTTACATTAGAAATCTGAATTCCGCTCATGTGCTTGGGGCATCAATAGATTGGCTTTTTCATATCCATTGATAAACAACTTCAATAATTTCAAGGCTGATATTCTCATACAAGCTATGCATCCTGAAGATTGTCCTTTTTCTCAAATTATTTGAACGCAACTCTATTTAAAACTCATGTTACCAAAGCTTATTTTGTGTTGGCATAACCGGTCGTGATCAAATACAAACACACAAATGAATGTACATTGTAGACATGAGTACACTGTATTTGTCTTTTGCCTTAGGTTATACGAAGCGATAGTATATAATCAATATTGTTGTGTTGACGTATCGTATAAGGCATCATTATGCGAAGATTCACTATATTTAAAAATAAATTGATGAATGATACATCAGACCAACAACTAACCAAAACAGTTTTGTTTAGCCAGTTTCAGACACCAAAGTAGTGTATATACAATGTACAGTATAAGATAATTTTTCATGTCTCAAAAAACATGTCGGCGAAGGTAAAATCAAAACTAGAAAACTCAAAAAAATAGTTATTTCTTTATGTCTGTTGCGTCTTTGTATACTCCGTGTTTTGTGATGTTCTGTGTGTTTTTGTACGGGCCATTTTGTCATGGTGCCCATAAACTTGACTTGTCCACA
>Ga0224511_10003196_pt1 | contig 11636 bp, 5 predicted proteins | sample SF_May12_sed_USG_2_FD_169988 | JGI IMG/M metagenome (GOLD analysis project Ga0224511, IMG submission 169988) | Sediment microbial communities from San Francisco Bay, California, United States - SF_May12_sed_USGS_8_1 | ecosystem: Environmental > Aquatic > Marine > Sediment | place: USA...
TACGGTTTGTGACGGTACATCCCTGTTGTAGCCCCGGAGGCGCTACGGTGTGTCCCGATACGCCACGACTCTGCCCCGGGCATCGGCGACAGAGCTCCGGTGTCACTAAGGCGAGTCACGGAAGTAAGAAGGCAAAGCCCCGGTGTTACATGGTAGCATATGAATATCAATGAAATTCCCGTGAAACTTATAACAGATATGTCTTTGCTAAGTACAGAATTCAAGTTACATACCAAGGCAAAAACGAACAGCAATAAGAGTAGTAGAGAAGATGGCGTAATCAACGAAACTCTACCTTTCTATCCCCGCCTTTGTCTTATAAAGAAATTATTGCGAATAATTCAAATAACCTGAGTAAAACTTCAACAAACACGGTTTACATACTGTTTCTGTTGTTAAATCGGCGTACACCGGCTTCTACCGTAGTCATAAAGTAACTCCACCGTAACTTTTCCGGCATTCATCAGCGTGACACACCGTTGCCAAGCCTGGAGTCACCGTATCTCCACCGTGAACAAAGCTCATGCCGGTTTGCTACGGTTTCGCCCGGTGGTAGTACGGTGAAGATATGGTTCATGCCGGAAGAGCTACGGTGATGCCCCGGCATAAGCCGGCGCTGTTTCGCAGTCCGGTGCGTCCCGGTGAGTCCCGGAGGTTTTTAATTGTTTGAAACCATCGAGGCCACATCCCGGTGAACGCCGGTTCAACACGGTGTATCCCGATTGAATGCGGTGCTTTCCGGCGTTGCTATGGTGTGATCCAGGTGGGCCCTGGTGTCCACACCTTAGCGCAAAACATCAGAGTTACCGGGGTATTTGACTTTGTATATCACGAGTGTTGTGTTTCTTGATGACAATTGGACCTGTTTAAAGTAAAACATTGATGTCTGCGTATGATATACATAACAGGATGGTTGCGTACTGCGTACCGTCAAAAGTAACCCTGAATACTGCGTACCTAACGGGGGGAGGGTGTCACCCTCATAGGTGTCTCTTTACACAGGATTGTAACCATATGTTTCAAGTTTATTCATATGCATCATATGTACAATTACAGCGCCTTATTTCACAGGGATACGGCTATTACAAAATTGTGGATTCATACTCACTAGTAGCACTAAACGTGTTTAGAAATTTACTTTCTTATAAGCGGTACTCGTTTTGAAACAAATATACCACTGCTGAGGAAAAAATCTTTTTTTTACCTGTGGGTTTATGTTTATTGTTGAACATTTGTTTAATTTAAAACGTTCTCAAGGTGAACAATGTGGTCATTTATACTCGCATATACATGGACATGTGTATTATACGTTAGCAGCCTAAAATAATAATATTTGAAAACCCGTTTATTTTGTTAATGAACCGCACACTTTGCGAGAAATGCTTTCACATTATTTGTTAACAGTTTGTGCACACATATTAAATTAATACCAAATGTAATGTTTTCGGAATTCCACGCTTTTCCCATTAAAGCCATTACTTCACAGAATCTGGTCGGCAGTGATGTTTTTCATTTTACTCGTATGGGATATAAGAAGTGCACATTTTCCAAACCAATGTGATTTTTTAAAAACATAATGGATATTTTGACAATTGCTTAAATTTATGAACAAATAATTTATATTAATAATTTGTTTTGTTCTATTTAGTTAGATTTTCAATAATAAATGAAACGTATGTTGAAAACAATCTGACAGTTGACATTTAAACACCCAGGTTCCATTACAAAACATCGCATTTTGACAAAACTGTGTTTTTTATTATTGCTATTAATAAATACCATTTATTACTATCAAAGACATTAGATTGTGATAAACTGCAATATCGATTTATTACTCCTATTTTAACAACTAATAAAAAGAAATTTGGCCTTTTTTGGCATGTGTTTTTAGCTCACATAATTTGCAAGTATGCGTTTTAAAGACAAATTATGCGCAAATAGCGCAATACGCAGACCAAAAATCGATACTGTTGGTCGGTAATATTTTTTCTAAACAAGATACACCAACATAATATTACCTCTATTAGTTAATAAATGCCAGCAATAAAATGTGTGAAGGTGATGAAAAAATTAACACAATCTGGTCCCAATAATCTTACTTCCTTCCCATGGAAAGAAATTAATTTCACAAAGAATTGCATGCCTAACAGGATAAATTCTAGAAGTTTGCAAACACTCTATCGAAAGTAGCAAATGTAATCTAATGTAAATGCGTTTAGGGAAGTATTACGAATTGTTGTGACCAATTACGTTTCCATTTCTTTGCTCAGAATGAGCTTTGTTTGTTTACACGTTTGAAAATGCGATCAGAAACGCACGCACACAATTTTATATTTCCTTGCTCTGAGCAGAATATATACAATATTATATTTTACTTGCTCTGAGCAGAATATATACAATATTATATTTCCTTGCTCTGAGCAGAATATATACAATATTATATTTACTTTCTCTGAGCAGAATATATACAATATTATATTTCCTTGCTCTGAGCAGAATATATACAATATTATATTTACTTGCTCTGAGCAGAATATATACAATATTATATTTTCTTGCTCTGAGCAGAATATATATGTAATATTATATTTACTTGTTCTGAGCAGAATATATACAATATTATATTTTCTTGCCCTGAGCAGAATATATACAATATTATAGTTTCTTGCTCTGAGCAGAATATATACAATATTATATTTACTTGCTCTGAGCAGAATATATACAATATTATATTTTCTTGCTCTGAGCAGAATATATACAATATTATATATACTTGCTCTGAGCAGAATATATACAATATTATATTTCCTTGCTCTGAGCAAAATAAATAACGACGTGTTTAAGATACATATACCTCTTGTAATCTATTCTAGAATAAAAATGTTACTAAACGTGACTGAAACATTTTATTCCAGACAGTTTAATAGGGTGAAGAGGACGAGTTATCGCCGGTGATCCACTGGTAACACCTGTCACATAATTTCTGTCGCATCCGCTAGCAATCGTAACAACTCGGCCATTTCCGTAACTTCCGAAGAAATCGCCGAAGGGTTCCGATTGATCCGCCAGGCAACATTCGATAAGCCACGTGACTAATCGTGGATGGCAAATAGTGCTGGCTCTACACGGTTGTCTGGGCAACCAATTTGTTGACTCTGCGATACGGTTCCTTCCAAGCCATTATCATGTACTAAGTATTGGATTTTCAAACCCAATACGGTTTTATCGCAAAATGCTAGGTAAAATAATAAAAAGAGAACATCACTGGTAACGCATGCTGAAGTGAGCGAGAAATAAATTTACTGGAAAATATTGTCACCATTTTCTATGGCGTGTTATAATGTTTAGTGATATCGAATGAAAAAAGACAACATTATACAGAGAAAAATCTGGATTTACACTAGCAAGGTAAATTAAGGCAATTTATATATCGTGTTACATAGTACGACCGTTGTTGCATAACATGACCTGCGTAAATCATTTCCAAACATGTTGTAGCATTAGCACATATTCCAGTTGCGTAAACAACATTGACATGTTAATGACAACTATTCTTTTTCCAAATTGTTCATTCTCCGTGCGCTTGTAAACACGGTATAACTGTTATAATATATTTTGTGTATGCATAACAAACGTTGACCATTGACATACCATAATTATGAAATATTACTACATCCATGAAGAATTAAACTGTGCATACAGGCATGCCTTTAAAACAAGTCGACACAGTGTTATACTATTCCTAGATCCATTGCTAGCCATAATCCATATACTCTAACTCTTAACAAGAGAAGTAAGAATTTCACCTCAATGTACATTTCTGTTGTTGCTAACAATAGAACACATGGCAATGTGTGTGGTTAAATCTATTGCTATTCAAATAAATGGTGAGGTTTATGGATCTATTAATTACATAGGATGTACTGTCACTATGGACAACAAAAACTATCGCATTTGATTTATTATGGGGAAAACATATAAATACTGGCCATTTCTAGTGTATTTCTACAAAAATTGAGACTTGCGTTTCCGCCCCCGTTTACTGCCACTTCCGCTGCTCTATTGTTCTCTCGGAACTCCGCGGCACTGACAATCCATGTATTTCCTTCTTCAGCGAATCCTGTATGACAGGTATATTAAGTACTTGTTTAAACGGGGATTACACCTCTTAAGTGGACCCACCACCTCGAGGCGGAAGTATCGTGCGCTGTGTTCACATTTCCTGGACATAGAGCACTGTGTTATCTCTGGAATATAAATCTCGTTATTTCCGCACCCCACGGACTGTTTATGACAATTTTATTAATACAAGTATCACTATGAACAATAATTGTCATTGACTAAACAAAGGATACGGAAATGCCAATACAAACATGTCGGCGCTAGGCCTTACGGTATCAGTAGACAAAAATATCCACCGGTATGCAACAGATAGCAACATTTTCTCTAACAACTTCTTTTGTTTTTTACCTAACACTCTTGTCAGCCGCGGCTGCGCTATAGCGTTCGCCTATTTCAGCGATAGGTCCTGGGTAAAATCTCGGACAGGGTAAAACCAATGCCATAAGATATAACAGGGTAATAAGACTAAGTACTTCCCTGCTTCAAGCATATCAGGATATTTCCATCTTCTTTCAAAGATTGTTATATAACATTTCATCTGAAATGAGCGAGGAAAGACTGATTATTTAGTATTTTACGCTGAAAATAAACTTGTCTTGAAATCGACTGAAATGAATCTACCTATTTGTTTCGGCGGAGCTGTCTATGCTTACTTTTGACCGAGGGGTTAAATTGTTTGGCCAATGACAAACGTTGGTAGCTAAACCCCATTAAACAACAAGTTTTAGAACAAGCTCTGCGATTGGTATAAACTGGTTACGTACACTGGTATCAATAGCACGTAGTCGTTTAAATGTTTACGGTTAACAAATAGACCATTGTACAGTCTGCGAATTAGTCTATAAGCCCGAAGCCCGAGTCGAGCAGAAGGCTTGTCGGTCGATTAGAATTGTATGCAAGGTAGCCCGACGGGTCGATTTAAATTTTGAAGTAAAATTCTAAATAAAGAAACAATTTAACATAAAAACTGATTTTGGAGTTATGCGTTCGTAAGAAAACACAAGACAGATCAAAATAAGTGCAAGTCAACTCATTTCTAATATGATTTGTATGAATTATGACCACAACAAAAAGTTTGGGCTATTAAAATTTCATGCGGGCTATGAAAAATTTAATTTAAATAGCCCGAGGGGCTATAGTCTTAAAATAATTAACGCGCAGACTGCCATTGTATGGAACATTGGAATACTTGCGCTCTCAGTAGTTTAGTCATATATTTGTTGGTGTGAATATAACGGTGCGTTAAAATAGCATACATTTTGTGTCTTTATTTCCTAATGATAATTTATGTTAAAAATGATTAGGATGAATGTTGTTTGTTTGCTAGTATTTTGGTGGTTTATTGCCAAAAGATATCTGTTCTCGATATGGAGGGAACCTAACTATAGATTAAGATTGGACGAGCAGAGAGATGCTGAGTCAAATGATTTCCGTGATATCGATAGCTTTAACCTCAGTATACATAATAAGCATAATCCCATATAATCATTTCATCTTAACAATAGATTACAGTTCGAATTTCACCACAAGGTTGTTGCTAACAAACAACAAATGTCAATGTTTGTGGTTAAATCTATTGTTATTCAAATTAATGGTCAGGTTTATGGATCTATCAAAACCGCTTGAGACCAATATCACGTTCGTTTTTATATATTACTTCTAAACCACATAAACAAATTTAGCGCTGGCCATTAGTATTTTATGATTTCTTATGTTTTTTTCTCGATATTTCGTATAGTAGGCACCATTAGTCCAGATAAGGCGCGTAAGGAAGTGATTTACCCCCTGAAAACGGGCATTTACGCGCTATGTGAGATTTCTTAGCGTACATTTACACGTTGCAATTTTTTAGACAGGGGTAAGATACGCTCACATTTAAATTACAGCGCGTACATTTCATAGTTTAAATAGTTTCGTTTGCTCATAAAAATAGGTGTACGTAGGCCACATTCTTTCAAATGCTAAGCGCTTGTTTAAATTATAAACAGCGTCTGCGTAAAATTGATGGAATTGTGACTTGATGATTCCCGTTTTGTGTCGTACTACTTATCTGTTGTTTTTTAACTGCACATACAAATTAGTAACTATTAAGATGTACTAGTATAATATACAAGAACAATTTGAATAATGTGTTTTCGTACATTTACATTCTGATTGTTTTATCAAGGAGTACAATTAATCCCTGTGTTTGGAATTAGGGAGTACTTTACTGCTTCACTCTTTTAGGAGAGAGTACATTTACTCACTAGAAACAATATTTATATGTAGCCATGGTAGACACTGTGTATTTTGTCACCGTTAGTCATAAAACTAATGAATTACACTCCCGATATGCACGATGACAACGTAAAATGTTTTATTATACCTCGCGTGATAATTTACTACAAACCCTAGTGTGAGGTCAGAGGGCAATAGTTTTTACTGTCTCATGGCAATGTTACACTCACGTGAGCAATGTCACCCCGTAATGTTAGGGTGGCTTAGGGTGACAGTGCATTTTCGTCAACCCTAGACAAACAATGTTAACCGTGGCTAGCGCCTCGGGTAACAGTATTTCCTCGGGTTAACAGTAATGCACCTTCACCCTCAACAATGTCATTACAGTATTTATATAATGCGCTGAGCAGGAAGTCACGAACATATGATCAGATGTTGGCAACATACTCAGCTTTTTGGCCAGACTATATTGCATATCGCTCATACTTGTTGCGCAATAGAAATTAAAGCTTATCTGACATCTACCGCAATGTCAGTGTAGACTATATTGCATATCGCTCATACTTGTTGCGCTATAGAAATTACAGCTTATCTGACATCTACCGCATTGTCAGTGTTTTCATTTCCAGGAGATAAAAAATACGGCGATCCCTCTAAGATTTCATGTTGGCTTCCACATCAGTCTGATACATAAGTACATTAAACGTGCCTTTTTGCTATATGGGAAACCGACACAGTTTAGAGACAATAATATGAGCTGAAAATCTAGCAAGAAGAATTCCATTATCCCCTGCATTTTAGGCCTATACGATATATACCGTATTTGTTTCAAAGATATGAACGATAACTTCTTTTGTTTAAAAAATAATGCACATTTCAGTCAAATGCGATGTTTACCGTATTTTGTTTCAAAGATAATATGAAAGATAACTTTTACATTAAATATGATGCATTACAAATTCCTGAAACGGTATATCATATCACAACATTATACATAACATAATATACATAATATCACAGCATTATATCTGAACGAAGTTAAAAGTGTCTTTCTATGTTTTCTCATGGGTACATTACCTAAAATCTCGATGTATCATCACGCCATTTTTTCACGCCTTATATTGCCGTTCTTCACAAGGGAATCGAAGGAATTAACTGGCACGGTTATATATTAGACCACTAAATAAATTACTAAAACGTTCCTTAGTGTACGACAGCATACATTAGGCCGACTAGGAGCTGGTAGATGATATCAAACAATATAGGGCTTAGATGACTTTGATGAATTAGATGACTTAGATGATAATGAGAACTACATTTTATAAGACAAAGAATACCTAAGACCTGAAATAGCGTTGTTTTATATATTTTTTCGCGTTTACCTAACCATTTTGCTATTGGTGCCTTTATCAATTTAGAGTGTACATCTGATTTAATACATATCGGTTCTAATGTTTGTTGGCATGCACTTACACAAGTGTTTGGTTAAATGCGATGAGTCCCTTGAACATATGCATCATTTAAAAGTTTTTAAGCCGATCTTTGTACTAACTAAAATTATTGAATTATAAAATGATCCGGAACTACCAATGATCATGAACGCCTACCCTTATTGTGCAATTGCTTGGCTACGCCAATCCTTTGGTACAAAGTATATTTACTTCTAGTCATTTTCATTGTTTTTGGCAATGTCTCATATTATCTTGTTCTTATTGTCTTCCAGAAACCATCTTACATTATGTCTTGAGGTTAAGTATTAAGTTTTTGTAACCCGCTTTGTTTGTGTTTTTCTTGGACAAATGTTACTGCTGCTGATGTATTTTGCTGAAAACCATTTTGATTATGTACAGGTTCGTAAACGTATGGCAGAAAAAAAAACTTGATAACCTACATATAAAACAGTTTCTGTTTAATGATTTATTTCTATATACTTTATACTGTATATACTTTCATGATAACTGTGCAATGGTACCAACTGAACGTCGTTTATCCGAACACCATTTATTCGAATGTGTCAGTAATTCAAATAATTTATATTTTCCTTCTTAGTTTAACTAAAGAAACTCATTTAGCCGAAGTTAAACATCCGAATGTTTCAGTACCGATATTTTTAAGTAAAACTTAACATCCATTTCGGAATTGGAATTTGGACTGCTTTATAGAATTAGCAATGCAACCAACCTATTACATGTCTAAACAATATCAACATTACGACCGTACGTTTCAAAGTAAAAAATAGTCTTTTTGCTATCCGTGTAACCAAGGACACAGTGTTCACGCCTGTAACATGTGTCGTGTATCCAGTGTAAATGATGCTCTGGCTGTCTGCTGTTGTCATTCCTTGTAAAACCATCTGATATTATTACCATGTTGGCTTTGTCACGTTGTATTTTTTATCACGCATTGATTTTGACACAAGTTGATGGAATCCATCGAAATGCTACTGAAACATTCAACTTGCTCAACACATTTTCTCACACTGATTGTGAACGCTCCCACACCCCTATTGCGTACTGCGTATTTCTTTATGTTGGGACTCCGTATTGTGTAAGACATTATTTTGGCCCTTGCGTAGTGCGTACCCCTTAACAATAAAAATGCCAACAATTTTTGTCCTTTCCATGTCTATAATGAAGGTAAACATTCAGTTTGTGGCAAGCAATTACACCATCATTCTTGCAAATGCGATTTCTTGTATTTAGTCGATAGTTTTCAATTCTTTGATCACAGATGTATGATGTAGTCAAACTAACGAGCAAATGTCTTAAATAAGTATGTCGTCTGCTTGCATCTACGCTCAGCTTGGATACTTTTATTGAATGAATTTAATGTTTGTGTATCAGTGCATTGTGTTTCGTTTGTTCAGAACAATAGGAAAAGTGTTTTTCTTTGTTAACACGAGAAGCACATTAAAGTGCCATTAATCTTAAATGAAGGAACAAGTTGTCTAAAGTTATGGATGGTTGATAATGGGAATTTGAAATCATTAAAAATGATTTTCTTGATTTAATAAATCCATTCCTTAGCAGGCATATCGTACACCGAACTTTTATGTACTGTAATTGAATAATTCATTTTACCAATGCATTAATTTATGGTCGAAACATCATGTTCTAGGTCAATATCTCTAGGCAAAATGGCATATTTTCGTGATCGTTCACTTAAGAGCTTAGGCCCTTTGCGTACGGTCCAACAGTACCCCCTGCCCCCCCTTTCTGAATACTGCTTAACACATTTATATGTGATAGGTCTACTGATAAAAGAACAATAGTTGCCTACAACATTTGATAGGAAATACGTCATTTACCATATAGAACGTGTTTAAGAATTTGCGAAAACTGTGCGGTTTAAATGTATTTGGTAAATCCAATAAAAAGTTATCTTCGAATTTTAACATATGTTTGTGTTGATGACCACAGCAATAATTGTCAGTTTATGTCGCACATGTTTGTGGTCAGCGCTGATCAATATAACTAATGCGTTTACGCGCTTTAACGCGTTCTGCCTTCATGTTTTACTCATAGTGGGCAATTGAGTCTGATAATATACTCTGCAGCGTCGTGTGTGAAGTCAAGCAATAAATATTGTTAAGGCTTTTTAAGGGTTACGAACTGTGAATAAAACACGAATAAAACTACAGCCATACAGGAGGACCGTTAACCCGATACAGTCGCGGGTCCAGGTTTAGGCCTTAGGGGGCGGGGCTTTTTGAACGGGTGGGGGTATAAAATCATTGAAAGTGTTGAATGTTGAGGTAAAAGTCATTTTTAGCGTTTTTTGGCGATATTGCTATTAAAATTATGCATAAAATTAAACGCAAGCGTGCATAAAAAAGCATAGGTCCGCGGCCATTAGGGGGATCCGCTGGTGTGACATCATACAAGAACACGACTTTTTAAGATGAATCACCATGCGACATTTTACAATTTTTAATTATTTAGATTTTCTTATTTTTGAAACAAAAATAAACCGTTTGAATGTTTTTATATTGGGGAGGTAATATATATATATATTGTGCTTACCTTTATTTTTAACGACATATTTGAATAACAATATTTAAAAACAGTATTTGTTTAATCCTACATGGGTTAAATGTAAACATTAACTACAAAACAAATTCTTTGTGTGTAATTCCAATTATGTAAGTGATAAAAGACCTGCATTTTTGAGTTGAAAACTCTATTATCAGATCGTAATCCTTTAAACCGGAAATGACCTCCTAGCGATTAGGAAATCCGGTTTCTGTCTGTTCTTGGTTGTTGACATAAATTCGATTTTCGTTAACATGTTATCCGATCGAGATGAAGTAGATGCTACCCAACAAAACAAACGACTACTCATAAAACCAAACGGTGGGTGGTATCATTCTATATAAAAAGTCATATAATGCTTGTTTGGGATGATAAAATAAATTGAAGAGATGTTCAAAGAAAGAATGTTGTAAACAATGTAGATATTTCAAGTTTAAGGGCACCATGACAAAATGGCCCGTACAAACACCAACACACAGAACAACACAAAAACACGTAGAACACCAAGACGAAACAGACATCGGATTTTTCTTTTTACTTAATAATTTATTAAATGATTTCTCAAGAAAATGTTGAGTTACCGCCTTGGTACGGTCAGTAGTGGCAATTCTTTCAAACTACTCGCGCGCTCAGGACATCTGGAATTATAAAGATCAGTAGTAAAACAAAACGGTGTTTACTTTTCTGAGTATCTGTCCTACATCTTAGAACACCACATCTACAATGTACAATGAATCAGTTGCTTTAATGAATTTAGAAGTTCAGTGTACAACAAATTCAGTATTCCAGTAAAATGTTATATATATTTTTAATATGTTAAATGAAAGTGATTTGTGTGGTTGCAATGCAAACGTATAGGTGGGAGGCAATGTTGACGTATGTTTTAGTTCAACAATAAAAAAAAATAACACAATACATTTTTAATTATCTACAGTGCTACCATGAAAATCTATAGATAAAGGATTTCCAACTGGATACATAATATAAATGTAACACATTTAATTTATAAGTATTTATTAGAATTTTTCTGGATAAAGTATGTATTAATTAACATTGAATGTAAAGACGTTGCGCTCAATACTGGCGTTAATTTGGGTAACGTCACTGACGTCGCCAAAACTTAATGTAAAGTATGGTCATTTTTATTATGCTATTGTTGATTTTATAGAAAATAGCTTAACCTGTGACAATAGATCTTATATAAACTAAAAGAACATACAGTTTGGATTGTTCAATGTCTTAAATCGAGTAATACCCGAGTATCTC
>Ga0224511_10003197_pt1 | contig 11636 bp, 7 predicted proteins | sample SF_May12_sed_USG_2_FD_169988 | JGI IMG/M metagenome (GOLD analysis project Ga0224511, IMG submission 169988) | Sediment microbial communities from San Francisco Bay, California, United States - SF_May12_sed_USGS_8_1 | ecosystem: Environmental > Aquatic > Marine > Sediment | place: USA...
CGCACGCACGGACGGACGGACGACGGACGACGGACGCCGGACATTGAAGGATCACAAAAGCTCACTTGAGCACTTCGTGCTCAGGTGAGCTAAAAAGCTATTATAAAATATAAAGTCAATCATCTGAACGCACTGGTTCCAGGAACAATGCATTGATGCGTATTGTCTAAAATAGTACATCGCTTTCGACAATACATACATTAAACATTTTATTTAAACGCTTTCCGATTTAGTTGTATACATTCAAGAAACTAGATTATGATTATGTCTTCTTGTATTGATATAAACTAATTGTTTGCATTTTATAATGCCGTATAAAGTTTTAAGACAAGTTTTCTATGAAATATTTACCATCTTCTATCTAAGCACATGCTTGTTTCTTTTTTTTGACGAGCGATGATGTAATTTCAACCAACGCGATTTGGTTAGTTAAAAAGCCCTCCCCTGGTTGTAAGTTCGTTGATCTGATGTTAATAAACCAGTGTAGGTCAGTCGTCTGGTCACTTATTCAAGCATGTGGCCTGGCAGCGCAATATTGCGGGAGCTTAATGTCACCCAAGAAACAACTGTTTTCAATGTACATTACCGTAGTGACAGAAAATACTTATTAATTAATTTCATGATTAAAAGTATAAACATTTGTATTTGTACAACACCTATAATCACTATGCAATTAGTCATCCTTATTTTTGTTCCGTAAGCGAAACATGTGTCTGCAAACACACGCACATAAGAAATCTGACAACCATAGAATATCAGTAAACCATTATGTAAACTCTTAAGTTCTTAATGCACCGTTCCGCAAAATTCAACTTCCGCCCAATGCGGTAGATTTTCATTGATCTTGTGCAGAATTGTGAATGGGGTAATTTTCGTGTTTTCTAGGTCAATTTGTCATTTTACATTACAGTCAGAATCTATTTGATTAACATTGACAATATATTGTTTTAAATTATCATGCTTGACAGTTGCGAATCTATCCATAACTATTATCAAACCAAAATTAATAGCTTAGTGCGTAATAAATGCTTAGCCAATAAAACTACTTGTTATATACATTTTAAACAACGATTGCTTCTACAAGTTTAAGATACCTTTGCGTGTCGTTTGAGTTAACCTGTTTATGTTATTTCTACTATATAGGAGTTTCTATCACTTCGCTATTGGAACGAACAAAGTAGATAAGAAATGGTCTACTTTTTCTGATGAAAAATTGCTAGACAAACCAACCTAGTAGTGATGTATGTCATTTGTTAAACCTTTTCTCTAACACTATATCAAAATGATATTCATCAAACACTGTTCTTGTGTTGACATAATGTAGAAGGAAAGTTTTTTATCAGGCCAAAAACGTTGTTTGTTTCCACTAGCGTCTCCAACGAAATAGGTGGTAGACAAGTTTTTTTTACTGTACAACCATTAGTAAATTATATATGTGAGAACACCGCATCAAAGGTAAATACTGACAACACATATTCATGTCGATTATGACAACATATAAATATAAACTAAAGTATGTATGTTTTGGCGTAAAGCATACCTTTCTACGTACAGAAAAACATATTTTTGCTCTAAAAACGTTGACAAACACCCTCCAAAAATAGGGTCGGTCGGGTTAGTGGAATCAAACACATTTTTTTCGCCTAAGCAATCATTGCATCTATAAAAATTGTAACGATACAGACATAAAGAAGGTCCTTTTTACCAAGTAATTTGGGATTGTGTACTGTAACGACAACATGAAATCGCCGTTTTCAAATATGTTGCTTATAGCATATGCATGACATTAAAACATGTTGTATCACAATGCAGGCGCATTTCTTGATTTAAGTTTTACAGTTTGTTAACAATCTTGTCTATTGTTTTTAAGAGACAATAAAGTTCAAGTTAACCGTTCCTTGTTGACATATTATACACCTTAAATGTGTTTATATCCATAAATTGCGAAACGAGGGAACCCAGGCAAATGCGTTTGTTCTGAAAAGTTTCGTAGTAACATAGCAATACAGGAATCTTTGCTAGTCGATACATGACTTGTCTACCGAATTGCTAATGGTTGTATAATGCAGCTGTGGGACGTATTAGAAAAGAAGTAGCGAGATTATATTGTAAAATTGTATCATAACATTGACGTTGATTGATGCTTTAGTAGGCTCATATGAACAAATGCGTTACTGAATGCACAGTTAATTAAATAAACGGTGAACTACAAATGTTTCCTAGAACACTGGATATGTTGACTGTCGGATATCAAAACATATATTATTTACTGCCCAAATAGAACGATGTGGTTCTTTATGCAACTTTTATTATGATTAATGAATGCATAATAATGTTTAATCTACACCAGCCCTTGGTGACGCTTAAGACATTTCTACAGTTCAAACTACACAATAACAAATTAATGAGCAAACCCTATGTCATTTATTACATTTAATTTGCAATAGGTGCCACTATTGCGATTAGTTTAATAAATCAAACGCAAATACAAAATGAACGATTATGAAACTTTGATAATATATGAATCATTTACTTTCATGGGCACGAATGTTCGTGGTCTGAAGGAACTGGGCATGTTCGTGGAAACTTGCATTTGTAGATTTCTAATTATATGCACTATTACTAAAGTGATTAGGTTGGGATCTTACATTCGTGGATTGTCCTACCCACGAAATAGAAGAAAATGATGTCCAATGAATATTATTGATTTCACGGTATAGAATATACCAGTAGTAAGAATTACAACGTTTTATAAATGGAGACATTTCGGACAAATCTGTTAATATAGTTCACGCATGACTAAAAACACACGTTTCTGATGTACATTGTACATGCACTATCGTTATCATAAAACTATGCCGACAAGTATTAATTAACATTCTCTAGGCCGCCTGTGTTCGCTCAGAAATCCCGCAAGCAAGAACCAGTCGAGCCGGAATGAATTAAGCAGTCCTTATTACTTCATGTAAGGAATTCTAGTGGCATATTTCATCACCAATAAAGAACAGCTTCATTGAAATCGAGGCTGCAGTTTTCCCCATGCAAGCTATGATTCCAAAGGAATTTTCCTTTTTCTCAGATTAATAACAGAATGCCGATCGTGATCGTAACTTCCTATAATTCTCAACAACTTATAGTTGTGAACAGTGTTTGTTTAGAGATCGTTTAAGAAGGAAACAGACTAGCCGGAATAAATAAAGCAGACCTTGGGCGTCAAAACATCACACGCTATGCAAATGTGACACCAGGGGAAATCACGCGTTTGAACATACTGAAGAATAATTTTGATTTTATTGTGGATTTCTTATTGTTTGACACGCAATTGCACTCTCCTACACGTCATCCAAGTGCAGTCTATGGTTGCAACGATTGTTGTTTTTATTCGATGCGATTCGATTGTTTACGTTTACCATTCCATGTTGGCGATTCAATAAGTTGGCAAGATGTAGAAGTATTTAAAAAAATGTCATCGTAGTTTATATGTACTTACTCGTTAGGTTAATTCAATATGTTACGGTCAAGGAATTATGCAAGTGTGAATATAATTTCCAGGAATAATTAGATGAGTCGATATCCTAATGACTGTAATACTAAAAATAAAATGGTATTGGCGATATAGGTACACTAAATATCATTTTACTAGCTAAACACTAAACAGGGAGAACAAGAAGACGTAACAGACATTCAGAATAATATATTGTTTGTGTGTTATGGATCTTTTTCATTTCTTAAAAACATAGTTTAACCCCTAGGTCAACAGCGAGCCTATAATATAATATACTAGTATAAAGCCGGGCTGAACAAAACTGCTTGCCCTATCTGTACAGAGAAGCCCGCCGCTGTAGGTTAGTCGTCAAACCAATTATTCCGGAATACGACGTATGCTTAATCATTTTGAGTGGCAGTGTAATATAGCTTGGCTAGACTTCGTGCACATAATGAAAAGACACTCTGCACTGTGACTAAGCGACCAAACAACGAGCAAATTAGTACATAAAATCGTTTTATTATTATAATTCTTAGTGTCTACCACATACAAAGTATAACTTGAACTATATAGTACATGTGTTAGTGTTAGACAATAAACTGTCCAAGAAGTTTATATTATAGAAAACAATGTGTAAACCAAGACATCTGCTGTTACTGTATACATCTGGTGTAATAACACAACTTATATCAAAACGTGCCTTGTACATTGTTTTTATAATAAGTATTTTAATATTAGTGTTTTGCATTCTATAGTTATGTTTCTGTTACGTTGAAAAATGTTTCTAAATAATTTTTGTTAAACGTAAACATGTATATGTATGTATACGTAGTGTAAACACATATAGTTGATGACAAAAATGCCTAGCTATAACGGAATATGTCCATGTCACTAAACAGTTTTTGTGTATTTGGCAATTTAGAATAGAGTTTTTCCTGACTAGGCCAATACGTTATATAATTTACGTAATCGCAAATCAGCATCTATGGGCACAATTGTAGACACAAAATGATAAATTGTGTCATATCAATAGAAAATCAGGAGAATATGTTTTCTGTCATTTTTCATCCTGCAAACCTCGTTCTCTATTCAACAAAAAATCAACACAATGGTCTAGGCGAGGAGAACGAACTATTTATATGATATGTTTAAGAGGCCCTGTCTGGAATGTAGATTGATTTGTGTTGTTACATGAACTACGCATTAATTGACCCAAATCGCGTTTTGTGTAGTAATATTTTTCTGGTCCTCAGGGATCATGGAGTGTACATGTATGTTGTTTACATTTGAAAATGGAGTTCCGCTCTTGCTAGGGGGCGTCAATGGTGTGGCATCATTCATAACTGCTGATGAACGGTTTCAATAAAACCGAAGCTATGCTTCCTGACGGCTTTCCCTTTCATCAATTTATTAGAGAGGCCATGCCTGTATCTTTTTTTTTCAGAAATACTTAAATTTTAACCATATTTAAGCGGTGAAACCTACTAAATACAAATCTTACTTATATCCAGGAAATTAGTCAAAATCTTAGCGAAATATCTTATTTAAATATCCGTTTTGGCATCGACAACTCATTTGAAAACGGAATTATTTATCATCATTTTTAGTCTTCCAGTATCTAATCCCAAATTACTTGGCAGGATGTAACATACATCCCATTTTTTCTTTCTTATAAAACGCATCATGCTTTGACTTTTATACGAAATCAAGCATAAAGTTGATCCAATTGTAGAGAGTAAAGCTAAACAGTAATATTTGTTGAATAGAAAGTCAATGAAAGATAAATAGTATTCTCTTATCGTGTTTGTTAACTAAGTTTTTTTAATTGTAATCTGTATCGAACTTGACACATTATTATTATTATTATTATTATTATTATTATTATTATTATTATTATTATTATTATTATTATTATTATTATTATTTATGTTCTTACCAGAAAAACGTTATTCAATAGCCAATATACGCTATGATAGCAATGCTAACATGTCTAGCATAATAATTATTGCTATCATAGCGTCCACAAAAAGACCGTGTATGACAAATAGCATTTTCACAACCAAGATAAACCAGGACAGAATAAGTATAATAAATGACAAGTGTACGTTCCAAATATGCTGTGTCTCTGAGCAATAAATCTTCAGGAAGACCTCGATCCTTTTATCTACACTGTCCGTTCTTTGTGCTACTCAAACATGCATTTGTCTGTGGGATGATAAAAAGAGCTCTACATAATAATAAACACAAATATGACAAAGACTTTACTGAAGGTTACCAAGATATTCGGTATGTGTTCTGTATATTTATAAACATGTACTTTGACCTAGAACTAAAAGTGTAATCTCTGAGTAATTTAGCGAAACACAGAATGGTTGTTGTAATAATTTTGCTAGGGTATTACAAAAATGGCAGTCAATTGTAATATAAATTGAAGAAATGTTCAACGAAAGACTGTTGTAAACAATAAAGACATGTCAAAGTAAAGGGCACCTATACTTTCTATATAGCAAATACACCTACACCTAGGCTAGGCCAGGCTTCATCGACTTTTACAACTGTTTACATATTATTGTTTTACATTTGTATCTCAATAATAAGAACATATGATATTCGTGTTGTCATATGGTGCTTTATGCACATGATTTGAAAAGTAAAATCGTATGAGAAGTAGTGAACCGTATCTAAACTTATCAATTATATCCTGTATATTGTGCAAGTAAAAACCCATAGCTAATGGTCTGTGACAAACGTTCGCAACTGACGATATAAAAAATTACATTGGAAACACGTTTTAGAATGTATTTTCTTTGTACCATACTACGGCTGATGATCAATTTACCCTTTTACAAGCAACAGTTTCGATTGATAAACACATATATGTTAATGTCTAATGCATGTATCTATAAATGAAATAAAACATGACATATCTTATTACAATGCGTTAATGGGGGAACATTTAAGTAAGGGGCTATCAATGCAAATTGGTATCAACAATAATGCAGTGTTCTGTAAATATCGGTAAGGAAAAAAGTCGGGACAACGAATGCATGGTTCCACACAATTTTATTGTCCGCCCACATGCTCAAATCCATTGTTTATGTGATAAGGTTGATCACAAACAGGAAGTACGGTTAATATTGTATATACTAGGTCAGATTGTCACCTGACTATATATCCCTAATCTATTGGATTAAAATTGACCATGTACTGTAATAAATAATCATGATTGACAGTTGTGGAACTTGGCGAGGGGATTTGGCTCAGTGGTAAAACATTCGATTGCCGAGCCAGGGATTGCGAGTTCGATCCCCCCTCACTCCAACGAAAATTACTAAAAAGGAGATATGTAATGGTTCTGCCCATGAAAAATGCTCCCGTGTATCAGTGCTTTACACTGGGCACGTTAAAGAACCTGTTTTGTCATGTGTGGTGGGCGCACAATGGGTCACTAATAGAAACTAACTATATGTATACCCCGACGCCGAATGGGCAAATCCCGAGTGCGTCGCGTAACAAAAGCAATACCCCCACCTTGTTGAACTGTAGTCGTCTAACATCACACGCGCTTCACACGTTGTTGAAACAAGGCATCAAGGGAAATCAGGGTTGTTTATGGGGGAAAACCTGAGAAATATTATTGATTATATCTAGATATATAGTCACAATTGAAACCAACTGTTCTGTTTATCAGCATTCAGATTAATCATTCATGTATAAATCAGCTTGTGTGACAATGTACTATTACTTGGCTAGACTTAATAACCTGTATGGAAGTTCGCCAGTAGCATTGACTTAGGCACCGAACGGCCAGAAAGGTTATAATGCTTCAATGAATTCATATCATGAATGAATGTGCAAGTCGGGTTCTGACCTCTTTATAACTGATTACTATGCTAACGGCAATTGTTGTACTACGCAAGTTAAAGACATGATATTTCGATATACTTTTAATTTCCCAAACGTCATACACACACCACTGTGAACACTTATGTAGATACACATGTGACATGCTCTTATTTACTATTGGAAACAACTAAATTAACTGATGCATAAACGTTTCTTGGTAATAGAAAAACATTGTTATTACGTTGTAAATATGTGTTGTTTATTTGTTGCGTCTACTACGACACATTGGAGAAAAATACCTTTGTGCGCTTTTTGATGTATGTATTGCTTACAAAGGCGAAGCAGTCATCTCACGAGACACAACATGTTTTCCGGCATCTCAATGCAAACGGACAAAGTAAACGCGAAATGAGAATTGTCCTTGTTGATGTCCTTGATGTTGATGGAATGAGAACTAACATTATTTGCTACGGATCCATACCGTTGTTATATTTTTTTTTGACACTGAATTTCCCAATTGTAAAAATGCTATTCATCATATGCTGTTTTTGTGTTGAAATTATGCAGACGGAAACTTCATGAAAAACCTTTATTGCATACTGTCAAACATGTAAGAATACAGACTGACATAAGGTCCGCCTTGCCAACTAATTTTGAATTATGTTCTGGAACGACAATAGATAATTGCACTTGTTTCCGTTTTCAAACATTTCCTCAAGTTAATGATACCACAAATGCAGTTGATACAAGGAGAAAGCAGCTGTCAATCATGGTCATTTATAACAGTACATGGTCAAAATTAATCCAATGGAATACGGTTATATTGTCAGGTGACGATCTGACCTATAAATTTCAAAAGAAAGCATACTTCCTGTTTGTGATAAACCTTATCACAAGATCAAAGAAAATCTACCGCAATAGACGGAGCTTGAAAAATGGTGGAACTATGCATAGTAAAAGCATGTCTAAATTTACTTTTGTCAAGAAGCGAGTACGCGGTCTTGTAGTGGCAATAACGTGAATAATAACCGTTTCATGATGACATATGGCCCTACGTCATACATGCGTCTTCTTCGATACAATATCAAGTGAGCGAACCTTTGGAAATGCGTTCGTTCTGTAAGTTCTCCAAGTAACATAGAAATACAGGAGCCGTGGCTAGCCTATTCCAGAACTGTCTACAGTAAATGAACTTGTTTGTATAGCAGCAGTATTGGAAAAATAGTATCAAGACATTATACTGTAAACGGTGTCATATATCGGAGTTTGGTATGCATTGATGTTTGTAGTAGGCCCACATTAATACAAATGTTACTAAATCATACTTTTGTTTGTGGCAATGTGTAGTTTGCTTGACAACAACAATATATTATTGACGTCCAAGAAAGAAGGCAGTTGTATCCAGCTTTGTATGTAAAGCCAGAATTGCAAATTCGAAGGTTCGTTGTTCGAGTAGCCCAGAATCTACATGTCTAAGATGTCATGGTCGATATTGTTTTCGATTGTTCTTTAATGTTATTGTTCTCTAATTATCCAACTCAGAAACTAGTCATTTGCAAGCGGAGTTATTTAAGGGGCAAGTAGTTATGTAAACTTGAATGCTATATAGTTCAATGTCAAAGCACATACTGGATACGATGACACACCTGATAGCGAGCCATTTGGTTTATTAAGCACTTCTGTATTAGCATTAACGAACCAATATCTTTGTTGCAATTACAACATCTATTTTTGCCGTTTAAGAAATTTCTACCGATACAAATGCATACTAACAAATGAGGGAGCACACTCTTGGTCCTTAATTTCATTTAATTTGACAGCTATTGGTATTAACGTCATTAATCATGCACAGATGCATTGCGTGTATGTTGTTTACATTTGAAAATAGAGTTCTGCTCATGCACTAGGGGGTGTCAGTGGTCATTACTACTTATGAACAGCTTCAATAAAACCGAGGCTGCTGTTTTCCAATGCAGGCTGTGCTTCCTGGGGTATTTCCCTTTCATCAGTTTAATTATACTATGTAATGTTTACATAAATGTATTGACTTTTTGATACGTTTTTGCGATATTTGGGAGGGCATGATATAATTGCGTATTCATTGTATAATTGTAGGACGTTTCGAACTAATTAAACCTATTAGTTTATGTCCCTGTTTTATGTCCGGAATTCTAGATTCTTTAGAACACACCGATCGTAATACAAACTGCCCATCACATTTTATACGTCATTTGTACATTGTTTTATGTTTGGTTTTTGTGTATATGTATGTATAAGAATGAGACAGAAACAAACTAATGATCTTCTAAACAACTTATAGATCTAGTCCGTGTTCGTGCGGAGAAAGCAGGAAACAGACGAGCAAGAAGGAATACACAGAACAAAGGTGTCAAAACATCACACGATATGCGAATGTGACACGAAGCGAGATCACGCGTTATGCGAATGTGACACAAAGCGAGATCACGCGATATGCGAATGTGACACGAAGCGAGATCACGCGATATGCGAATGTGACACGAAGCGAGATCACGCGATATGCGAATGTGACACGAAGCGAGATCACGCGTTATTATAACCTTAAGACTAAACTTGATTTTATTGTGATAATCTTGTAGTTTGCCACACCGTTGAGACCCCGTACATGTTATATTTCTCATTAAATATGCATGTACATGTATATGCCTTTTGTACGTGTTGTCCTTTGCATTTGTATGCTAATAATTACTTATTGAATGTCTTGGTGTCTCCATATAATACAATGATTGTTAAATGAAGTTTGGCTCTGTCATTGTGGTTTATCAGTACTCAAGGGCTCTGAGCCGTCGATAGATAATCTACACGTTATATTACTAATGTCGAGTTTGGATATACGGAGGAACGTGTGGATTAAATACGCGCTATTAAAACATGCTCACGATTTTCTTTTAAATAATGTGTGTGATATATTAAGTAATTTCCCTGACATGGTTTGTAGTGCAAAACAATGGTACATGTACTGGCCTTGTACCTTTTACCGAAAAGGACCGATAAACGAAAACTCTTTTTTATTTCAATATCATGCATTTATATTTTTGTTCGTGTACATATTTTCAAATGTCTCAAAAATGTTGAAAAAAATCATTTAATTGCGACGGAAAATAGCCAAGACCATTGAAATATTTATTTACAGTTTCGATGTCACGTGCGTCTGGGGGATTCCGCTAACAAGTGCGCATGTGCAAAACATAAAAATAGAAATATACGAAACCTTTGCTTTGACATTGAACTTTTCAATTAACCGAAGCATTTCAACATATCGTCTTTTTTACTTAAATTCTTCCATATTGTTAAAAAAATATAGCGGTAATAATAAATTCTATTGGAAGACGTTATGAAACAGGCACATGCACCGTGTCACATGGCAAGTTACATGGCAAGTCACATGGCTCTTGAAATGTCTGGTATTAATTTCGATGAATTCGTCCCATGTGAGTAATGTAAACAAAATTGGACAGAAGAGATGATGAGCTGCACAATTTGATGAAAACAATGCGCAATTGAAATAATACTTTAATAGAATAACATAAATTACTTGCAATTAATGTTTTGCCTATTGGTCTCGATTTTGACAAAAACTTCGGACAATGGTCATCATGTTTAGGGCAGTGTTATTTACCGCGAATTCAATACAAATATGGCATTTTAGTTGAAATAGAAAGTTGAAGAACTGACCTTGATTTTGTTATTTTTTTATTGCACAGAAAATCGTTATGAATGAATAAAAGAAACAAAACTAATCAAAAATATTTCGGTAATTGGTACATGGCCAGTATCTGTTGCTCCGAGTAAGTGTAGTGTTTTTGTAAACAAGATAAAACATGTTAATATAATAAAGAGCGAAAATTAAATAAAATAGTTTCTAAAACAAAATTATATTACTTACACTGTTGTAAGAAGTATTTACAGTTTAAAATCTAAATTAAACACAAACTAAATAAAGTTATGAACAACTTGATAAATTAACAATGCAGTTTTATCGGAGATGTTAAAACATTATATAAATTAGAGATTTTCAAAGTAGGAATGTCGCAAACAGTGTAGACAGGATCAAGTGTAAGGACAAAATGACAACATTGCAGGTAAAAAGACAATGCAGGCTATGCTTCCTGATGGCTTTCTCTTTTCCCACCTGAATTTAAGGTATGACCATCCTAATGGACTATGAAGGATACACATTTGTATTTTTTATCAAAAAAATAAACAAGTATTTTCATTAAAATGTGATATATATTATGCTTTTACTTTTTAACCGTCGAAAAAT
>Ga0224511_10003198_pt1 | contig 11632 bp, 7 predicted proteins | sample SF_May12_sed_USG_2_FD_169988 | JGI IMG/M metagenome (GOLD analysis project Ga0224511, IMG submission 169988) | Sediment microbial communities from San Francisco Bay, California, United States - SF_May12_sed_USGS_8_1 | ecosystem: Environmental > Aquatic > Marine > Sediment | place: USA...
CTATCGCATGGCATCGATTTGGATTACGTGTACATTCGGACGCATTGTGTTTGCTATTGAGTAGGTTTTCGCAAATGTATATATCAAGATAATTTATTTTTCTTATTTAGCATACTTCTTTTGTGGCGTTTCTTTAAAGTAGATGGTCTTGGTGGATGCTTATCTCTGCCAAAACCCATTTGTGTATATGTGCATGTAACAATGCGTGACTGAGTAATTAACATTTTACGCTACTCCTTTAATTGGTTCAACGATTTCAAATATTTAGAACAAAGTTGTTCTTGTTTTACTTTTATTACCTCCTACTGCCTGGTGTTTTTCTAGAGCGTGAGAGTCAGATCAGACGTCCACCGGGACAGCCACCGTCACCATTCTTCTAAAAAACGCGATCGAGTTCTCATCGACCACATTCATAGCGTGTGTCGTTAACGCTGCAGCTCCAAGTAGGTATAACGCAATAGAAATGGCAATAGTTACCTTGAAAGACATGCAACTTACCGTTCTTTTCTTTCTTTAATAATAACAATGTCCATTGCAGGTACTATCGTTGGTAGGTACACGGTAAGCGATGCTGCTACAGCTGAACAGGTCACCTACATAACTACAGGTTAAATACAATTGGTTAGAATATTTCTTCTTTTTTTCTTCTTTCGTCGCCAATACTTATCCATTTCGACAGGTCACAAACTTAAAGTTGTATATTTTAGTTAACTTAAACGATTTATTTCCGGTCAAACTTACACTGGCAAGAGTAACTACTTTGTTTGCAATATGTCTTAATGGAACGTCTCTTCATTTTATATTATTGTGGTATGATTTCCGTACTGTACTAATTTTCTATTTACACATACATGTATATTTCATTACAGCTGGGAACACGGACACTGACTTCACTCTAGCCCATACTACGGGTGTGGCCAACACACTGACGGCGTCCACCAAGCCGAGTTATGGCCTCACAATCCTGGCGACACCAGGAGGCGGCAACTCCGCCGCGGGGTCCGCGACCGTGTATGTGTATGTGTTCAATGGCCCAAGCATCGCCACTCGACATATTTGTCGCTCAACTGATGCAACCTATAACAGTTTTCTCCCTTAACTTTATTCGTAAGTATTTACACAAAGTGGTGTACATTTGTCGTTAAATGCTGCTTTGTAGGATATTTTAGCTAAAACTCAATATGATTTCAAAGGTTTTATATGGATTATTTGATGGAAATATATATTTATCATATTACAATACAAGGAGGTATTACAATACATGAACTGTTTTAATCGTAGCCAGGAAAAGAACATGTGCCCCCGACGTAACGAGAATTTAGAAACCACATAATTAGATGGTTGCCTTACGCACTGAGCCAGTGGGTGCTATCAATTATATGATGGGATATTTTAGTTAACAATAAAGACATTTTAGTCAATAATAATGAATGGTGTTTAGTGCCTGTGTGGCGGCTGTAAAAAGTCGCCCCGTACTACATCATTGTGTAGTCATTTTTTTCTGGTCCTCAGGGACCATAGAGTGTACATGTATGTTGTTTACATTTGACAATGGAGTTCTGCTCATGCGCTAGGGGGCGTCAGTGGTGTGGCATCATTCATTACTACTGCTGAACAGCTTCAATAAAACCGAAGCTGCTGTTTTCTCGTGCAGGCTATGCTTGCAGGTAAAGACGAATGCCACACTACTGACGCCCTCCAGCGTATGAGCGGAATTCTTTTTCCAAATGTAAACAACATAAATCCATGATACCTGAAGGACCAGAAAAGTATAACAACACAATTATGTAGTACGGGGCGACATTTTACAGCCTTTAAGCCTTTCTCTTGTGGGAACGTCAACGTCTGATATATCGCTTTACGGTACTTTAAAGGTACTTTTGACGTCACAGTGTTAGAGCAACAATATTTATGTTTAAACTTGAAGTAAACGAACGCGAACAGCTCCCCAGATAGCCACAGTAAGAATAGGAAACCACTGTGGCCCTATAAGCCCACACACAGTGAATATCAGACTGCGGGTACATAATGTTCGCCCACATCGCCCATACGTAGGTCTAGTTTTAACGCGACGTCATTGCCAAGCCCGGCTAAAACTGTGCCATCAACACAACACACAATTGACAGGCCCGCGCATGTTTTCTCCAATACAGCCTAAATAGGATGACAATAGACGTGTACACCACAGACGCTGCAACCTCTCGAGTGCGGTTTTCATGAAGAGTGGCGTGCGTTGAAAATTGTTAATTTTTAAACGAGACAACGTTGATATCCCGTTAGTGTAAATTGGAGTGGATACACACATACTTCCGACTATTTTGCATCTCTGTGGTAGAAATCTCAAATATAGCTATATTGCGAAGTTACCTCAATATTATGAATATTAGGTAAAACAATCGCAACCTGGTCCAACCTGTCATCTAGTTTTCATTTATGTTTCTAATATTTAATTTATTTTATTTTCAAATAAATTCATTTTTAACATCTTAGAAACGCTCAGTTATATAACTCATATTAGCTATAATATAGCTATATATCGTCGCTTAGTTGCCTCAACTTTAAGGTTAGAACATTCACATTGGTCAAAATGCCATTTAGTTTTCATTCATATTTATCTTCACCCACTCAAAAATAAAATTATCTACATGTAAACTGTCTTTGTATACAGAAATCACATTCACAAATAACATAGTTTTAACATCCAAATATACTTTTTCGTGTTTAATTTTAATTTGTGGACCGTTAGAGAAACACCGTTTACCCTTTGCCAGACTAACAAATGGAATTGCCGTCATATTTATTTATGACTATCTTTTTAATTTAAATCAGAAAATCATATTATAAAATGATAACACATGAACCAGTGATGGCAGACCTTTTTATTGCTAATTAATGTCATATAATTATTATGTTTTACCTGTTTTATAATGGAATGATTAAAATGTATTACAAAACTAAATATGTGACATTGTTTCATCGTTACAGCAGATTATACATGTGGATATAGATATAATACAATCAAGACAGAAAACATCGTGTGGTGGGAGTTTTACTACAAAAAAACACGATTTGACATTTTTGAAAACTCATTTTACCATACATAGGGTTTGCTTCAAATGAATTAAAACAACAGAGAACCTGTTCTAGTAGTAGTAGTAGTATTTTTATTTTATTTAACTTTATTATTATTATTATTATTATTATTATTATTATTATTATTATTATTATTATTATTATTTATATTAATCAACGGTTTCGCGCAACAGCTAAAGGGTTATGAAAGCATCAGTGACTCTAAGTATCACGGACGTAGCTAAGTTTCATACACTTAAGATTCTTCATATCCAAAATCACTGGACAACATGTATGTAGTTTTCAGTTGTTATTATCATTTTTGTCTGGTTCATTTTTTTAATTTATATTACTTTTAATAAATCGTCTAAGAATGTGTTGTTTTTTCATTACAGAGAGAACAGACATAATTACTCTTAACATTCAAAACATACCTCAACTACATGTATAATTAGAGGAACCGATGTGTAAAGATGTTACTATTTTGTTACAAAAGAAGCATTAACATTCCTTATCAGAAACAAAAACGCACCATACTGAGACTTTAAAGACAGACAGTTTTTATTCTTATAGTAGTATTTGTTCATGGTATATTTATATTGTGTAGTAAGGTGCTATATTCGAAGTAACTGGAACTGATTTCAGACGCACGGCTGGAACAGACACTGTGGATATCACAGGAGTCGTAACTACAGCGAGATGGGTAATTATAACTGCAATCACGCAAAAAAACCAGCGCAATTAGAAATGGACATCTACGACAAGTTACTTTTAAGATAAATCCGGAAAATTCACTGCGGATTACAAAGACATACCTGCACCGAGGTGTTTATTAAAACTACGCAAATAATACTTCAATGAACCATGGACATATACATAAACAACAAAACAATTGTATTTGCACTTATTTTATATAGAACAGCAACGTGTTTTCTGATTTACATTTTAGCTTGCCAACAGTGTATAGCATTACACATAATCATTGTGTGCCTCCAATAAATAATAACTTGCAACAAATTCGAAAACATTTAAAAAAAACTATATTATATTGCAACGAAAAGCAGGTTACAATTTGATTTTTTTAAAGTTGTTGACTGTTCAGAACGTCAGAAAGAAGACAAATTTGTTAGAAGCCTGAACACCGTGTTCAAAACCACGAGCTGGGTATCATATGGTGCCCATGCTAAGAAAGAGGGATAGATTAAACAAATCTTATGTGGGAGATTGTCCATCTGAAAGAAACATGTTGGCAATCCGCTTTTGAAAATTGTATCTAACATATATCGTTGTCAAGTTTAGACTTCCTTTTACATGCATCGTAAAAAGGTCATGGATTTTTTTAAGATATCTCGACCACAAAACTAAAATTACACACAGAGCATACAGAGCATAAAATATTTGCGTCCTATTACAGAGACGTAATGTATTGCAAATACATATGTATGTTAGAGAGACAAAACAGCAAACTAAAGATAATGATGGTTTCTAAACAAACACAGATGTTTAACAAAATTGAATAAAGTCTAGGAGAGTAAAAGTGTAGACGATCTTCCTTAAAACATTTTATAGTACTTTTTAACAATATGACATATCTTCAATCAAGTTACTACTGTTATTTCTTAATCAAACGTCTTCCGTTCTTGTGAATGGTTACATGGACATAGCGGTCATAACGGAGAGAAGGAGAGCTCCCAGAATAGCGGTCAGCTGGGCGGCCCCACTGCAGGTGGCGGCAACTGTGAGGGTGAGGGGGATGGCTCCACTTGCATCCGATGCTCCAGTTCCAGTGGCTGCGGCAGTCAGGGTCAGGGCGTATGTGTGTCCGATTGTTGTACTCAGAGCGGTGCTTCCGACAGACAGGACACCGGTTGAGACCGCCAAGGAGAAAGTGGGTGCATCGGTTCCTACAATCAATGAAAGTTAATTGGTTTGGATCGTTATATTGCCTAAATATCACCTAATAATATTTTATTAACATAGGTCTGAGAAGGAACATGTTAGTTTATCAGTTGGATGAAAATTGCGTTGAATTTTAGATCGTCACATAGACCTACGTTAAAAATGAAAAAAAATATTTCTTTATATTAAACAGAACAATTTTTGAAGTGCCCACCGCCACTAATTGTTTTATCTGAAAACGTTTGTGAGATGTCGACAAATCCACCAGTTTACCCCTCGTTTAGCATTATGGCCTTAGATAAAAATCTGCAACTTACAGTGGGCTTGCTATATCAAGTATGAATATGTGTGTTTACCTCCAAGAGTGTAGGTCACAGTGTCAGCGGTTTGTTTGTCACTTACGGTCCAGGTTCCTACCACTGAGGCTAAAGCAGAAATAAGTGTTTGTCATTACATGCCTCTGACAAAAAACTAGCACAAACTAAAAATAGTTTACTTTAGCAAGCAAAATCATGACATTAAAACAAAAGAATGTCTTATGAAGTGTGCAGATTTTAAAGATATTGATAAACGTCTCTGAAATAAATATTTTGTTCTAAAACCTAAAGAAAATATCAAAACTACATTATTTTAACAAAGACAGAAACGATACGGATAAGAAAGCAATTGCATAAAATCATGGTTGTGCTTAATAGACTTAATTCACTTTATATTTTGTTCTTTCAAAACTTATTGTTCAACATTTATCAAAATGATTGAGTCCCTGTAATGCTAGCCATTTGCTGAGTGAATACTTATTTAAAGTCGTACAATCATAATATATCATTCGTGTTATGGAATTTTACTTGCTGCGGCCCCAGCTACAGCGCAGCCCGTCAGTGTGGTCGCTGAGAACTCCAGCTTGTTGGTGATGCTCAGGGTAACAGTGGCGGTACCGTGGTCTGTACTATCAGTCGCTCTGTCATAATATAGTCAGACTTTTACATGTCTATAGTCAATATATTTTAATTCAACAAATATAGCTCCGGCCTTCTTACATGAAAACGCTGAAAATGATAATTAAAGCTATATTAAAATAACAAGTATCGGTTACATGGATTTCTAGGCGATTGAACAGCGTTTCCACAGCGTTGCTAGCGTGTGCACAGAGCACCTCGGCGATCTGCATGTTTTAAACGCGGTGGGAACGCTGTAAGGACGCCACTTTGGTGTGACAGGGGTTAAAGGAAATTGTTGTTTTATTCTTTTTTTTTTGCATTAGGTGCATTAAAAATTCTGATGCAGATGTAAACATAATAATTATTCAGAACTTAATATAAAAAACCTTACACAATTACGAAAACGTATGACGTTGCTGTTTCGTAGTCTAAAGTATTGCCTGTCCCAAGCACAACAGCTCCAGCTGTTATAGTAGCAGACGCAATGGAGCTAGGATTGCCATTGGTTGCAAAGGCGTACGTTGGAGATGCTGGTCCGGTGGCTGTCACGGTGAATAAAGTACCAGTGAAGCCTTCTACCTTGGCCGTAGCTGTGCCGGACGCAGTTGCTGCATTTGTGCCACTAACTGTGAATCCAGTCCACCCCGTTATCGCCGTAGCATCTTAAAGTTTAATGTTTATGTGTTAAAAGTTTATATAAATACTAGTAAATATGTTACCAATATTGCTGGAGTGAATGCACCATATTCAAAACATACAAACATTTTCTTTAGGTGTTCACTAGAGTCATTAAGTTTCATTCCGATAAGGAAACAAAAACATGCTTTTAACATGTTACTTCTTTTCCGAGATTTGTAGTAAACATAACTATGTTTAAAAAAATGTGTTTTTTTTCTAATTCTTACAATGTACAAATTCTACACAAATTGCATAGGATATTAGTAAATCAGAATTGATTTCGAGAAATCTACGGAGTTTGTCACTTGATAGATTGCGATGCAATAATCAGATACAACATTATTAAGACATGTCGTAATGTATTTAGGCCACAATCTTATGCTAATTTGAAATGTTGTGTATGCATGTATAACGCAAAATAAGGACAATATACACACCCAGTTCAAATCAAAACATTGCCAACTGTGTCACATAAAGCGTTCATTTGTATTGTTAAGTTTGCTTTACAAAATCAAGTTACACTTGAAACACGCGTAAACATTACTTCGAAAATAAAAGCATCCTGAGGATATCTAAATACCAGTATTAATCAAACAACAACATATTAAATGCATAAAAGTGTGTTTAAGTTATTATCAATGTATTTGTGGAAATTACAATATAAAATAACCTTTGAATTGTGAATTAAACCTATAATGACAACAATATGTTCCAGACAAGGAGCCAAGAATGGAGTCATTTGAATTTACAATGACAAAGTTATGCTCTGGACAAGAAAATTTTATGTGTTATAAAAATTAATCAAAGGGGAATATTTAAAAAAAACATGGTAGAGTTACGGTTCTTCTGCACAGCCCCTTTGAGTCATGGCAAGAAACATACACACGAAGTTTGGAGTCGTTTGAACACATGGTGACAATGTAACGCTCCGGACAAGAAATGCTTTATAACAATCAAAAGGGGTTTTACTCAAAAACAAAACAAGGCAGGGTTACGGTTTTTTCGCACTGCCCTATGAGTCATTGCAAAAAACATGCCTCCGGACAAGAAATGTTCTATAAAACTCAATCAAAGGAACGGACGCCGACGCAGACGCCGCCGTCGACGATAATAGTAATCTTTATATGTCGCCTTGATAGGCGACACAAAAAGTAATTGTTCAAAACCCTTTAAGAAAGTTACGTATGTGTTTAAATATAATATTGCACTTGGTTTAATCAGATGTTTGTTATCTCATTTATAGTAGCGACATTACAGAACGTGGTTCAAATTTGGTTAAAATGCTTACTGCAATATCGACTTCAAACTTCGTGTGTATGTTTCTTGCCCTAATATGCCTTTTATCTATAACAACAATTTCTTAAGTTTTAAATGTTTATATATATATACAATTATGTGTAGTCTGTGCACACATAGACAAACGAGTTATTTATCCAAACGTTGTTAATCCGAACACACTATTTTTATCATTTTTAAATAAAAGCAAGTTTCGAATGAATTGCCAAATCCGCAAATACTGGGGGGTTGCTTTTGTTTAGCGACGCACTCGGGCTTTGCCCATTCGGCGTCGGGGCATACTGATAGTAAGTTTATATTAGTGGCCCATAGTGCAAGATACTGGAGAGCCCACCACACATGACAAACCAGGTTCTTTAACGTGCTCAGTGTAAAGCACTGATACACGGAAGCATTTTCCATAGGAAAAAACAGTACATATCGCCTTTTAGTAATTTCAGTTGGAGTGAGGGGGATCGAACTCGCAATCCCTGGGTCGGCAGTCGAGTGTTTTACCACTAAGCCAAATCCCCTCGCGAAGCAAAATACTTTGCTGCGAGATACAATTTTATAATGCAATAAACTTCACACAGAGTTCACAGGATGCATCTTTTTAAATACAAATCAAAATCATAATTATTGAAAACGTACAAAACGTACAGAGTCGATAGCTAGTATCCAAAAGGACGATGTCTTACGAAATCACTTTCTAAATCCAAAGCGACGAGAGCTATTGTGTGTTTTCTATTTACACTTTGTATTAATCTATACTGAAGTGGAACAACGTTCATGTTTTTCTTCCAATATAAGTTGTTTGTTTTTCGAAATACAATTACATGAAAAGATAGTTTGGTGTTAGCCACTTCTTTTAAACAATTCTCTAACTGTACATTTGTACTTCTAGTTTATATTTAACATTTTTAATCAGTGAATTTTAACATTGAAAACATTGAAACACATGTCACCCTCACAGCAAACAACACTTATATTCGTACTTACCTGTTAGCCTGAATGCGGCAAGAGCTACAAAGGCGCAGAAAACCAGCTGATTCATGCTTGTAACGAAAACGAGTAGTTCTTCAAGAGATTCCAGGAGCCTACAACGTCAGTGTCCGACGGGCCACGAATTTATACATCTTCGTATCCACGGGATCCAAAGTAACTACAACAAACAAACGTCACCCCACACATGAAACGATAGTCTGATTTTTTTTAATATGATGAGGTGTGTGCAATTGAAAGCTTAAGGTTATTTATTTGCATATTAAAAGGGCTGCAGTGGTCTTTGCAAGATGTTCAACAAATGGGCGTCGAGAACTCCATCCACTTGTGCAAAGGTGGGCGTAGTTTTGAATGACGACCATGTAGCTTGAGTTTGACTGATGTTTTGAGAACTCCCTGAACCCCTAGCTGTATTCATTCAACGAGCTTTGACCAGTTCTTGTGACTGTCCTTGTATAACCATTTAATATGGCATTGTATTTGTGTGCATAACAGTGCAAAACTAGAATAATCTAGAACCCAACGAAAGTACAAAGGCTGTGTTTGCTTTGTTTGCCTGGTGGCCCTGGTGGCCCAGGATCAGTTGCGTAAGCTTTTTGAAGGCTGAAGTATAGCTATTTGGATTAGCAGTATATTTTACTTCATCATTGAAGAGCATCGTCAGACTGCCCAGATCAAATTTTGTTCTTTTTTTATCCATGAAACACAAAGTTTTTTTGACCTCCAAAACATAATTATGCAACATCCAAGAATTTATACAAATGTACCATGGGTATCTGGGTTAAAGGGTTTTTATACGTACGTATAATAACCAACATAACACAAGCAGAAGGCATTTATCGCTCGACGACTGGAGAAAAAAAGATTGTGTAGGTGTTGTTGTGAGGCTATTGTATTGAATTACATGCAATCTATAAACAAACAAAACTTAGCACTTAATCAAAACATAATTGATTAGGAGAGTCGTCAACGTTTGTCGCAGGGTAAATGTACGGTACAATTAGAATCGAAAACAAATAACCCACGACATGTGTAATGAATAGTAGACAGCACTGGCACACTTTAAATACACTGCGTATAATATGAACATACGAGTATAGAAAGGGAAAAAACATACAATAAATGTACATTAATCTGTAAAAAATATTGGTAAAAATGTGGCCTTTAAGTGTGTATAATACTAACTGACGACCTAATTTTTCTACAGGAGCCTTTTATTACCTAGCTAGCTTAGAAATATGGGCTCAAGAGAGTTAACGTCTTTGCCTTCCATTTGACCTGGTTACGTAGTCTGTGTATCCGAAATCACCCAATTAGCACTAAACTGGACACGAAATTCTACATCATAGACAAGTTTAATTTCAAAATCTCTCCAAGACATTTGGCTTAACAAAGAGGATGTGGGGGAGGTTCAAATAAGTGCCCAAAAACGTTTCCAAGCCGAACTTTTGTTACTATTAGTTGGATATGCAAATTACGTGCTACGATACATCCCCACATTAAACGATGTATTGCACAATTTCCGTAGCCCTAACGTCAAGGTCACTCTGGGATAAAAGATCATATAGAACGACAACTTTTTACTTGTAACTTGCCACAATTCAATCTTACAATGAGGCAATGTGTCGCACAGGTCCATAGCTCAGGTGTCAATGTCACCATGGGATTAAATGATGAAAGGGAAATCAGAAGTCCAAACCACAACTTTGTAACTGATTGTTGTTGTTGTCTTTTGCAAAACCGTCGTACCATTATGGTGCAACTCATTTGCTGCAATTGATCTGATCTACAAGTTTCTGATCTATTTTTATTTCAATTTTGAAAAGCATAATTGCAGATAACAAATGCATAACCTTTCAGTATACATCAGGTTGCTCGAATGCATTCTTTTAATTCAATCGAAATGTTTGTTAACTCTATGTCAAGTCAAGGTTTCAACTGATTGTTACATATGTTTTGGTATGCGTGCAAACGATGTCAAACCATAGCAATATGAATTGAAGAGATGTTCAACGAAAGAATGTTGTAAACAATGTAGATATGTCAAGTTTAAGGGCACCATGACAAAATGGCCCGTACAAAAACTAACACACAGGACAAACACACGTACAACACTATGACGCAACATACATTTTCTCCAAGAAATGTTGAGTTACCGCCTTGGTACGGTCAATGACTTTCATTGGGAGTTTAAACCAGTTTTCAGCTATATAATAGCAAACCTTACGATTTCTCAACATTTTTGGAGAAGAACAACAAAGAAAAAATGCATTTATTCTCTCCAACCAGGTTGAAATTGTGTGGTACATTGTAATATAGCGTGTTGTTTACTCAACAAATAGCAACGCGTGAACAAAAGATGACAAAGCCCCACAATAGATGGTTTTCGAGATCGCTCAATGCTTAAATGTCAGATCGCGGCACAATTGACAATTGTTCTGTGTCGCTGTGGGATATTATTGAATGCGTTTATAAGAGAATGTTAACAACTTAATGGTATGCTGATCTTAATAAGTATAGCGGAATAGAATAATACGACACTAGCAGTATAAGATATGCAATTGTGTGCATTGTTAATAAGACATGAATACGTGAGTGGTACATGTTGTGTACTTGATGGTAAAGCAGTTTTGTTTGCCACGACCAGTTTGGGGGTATAACGATTTGCTCTTATACGGATGTACATCAAAAATGTATGTAGCCAACGATTCCTGTCGCACTAGCTCGAATAGTTAGTGCTAGATCCATATAACTGTGCTACTTAAAAT
>Ga0224511_10003199_pt1 | contig 11625 bp, 1 predicted proteins | sample SF_May12_sed_USG_2_FD_169988 | JGI IMG/M metagenome (GOLD analysis project Ga0224511, IMG submission 169988) | Sediment microbial communities from San Francisco Bay, California, United States - SF_May12_sed_USGS_8_1 | ecosystem: Environmental > Aquatic > Marine > Sediment | place: USA...
TATAACTTTAACAATTAGTACCACACTCCAAGAAGATCCTTTTTTCCCAATTATTAGCCATAGTCTGAAGAGGATGCGTAATATTGTTTATGTATTTGCGCGTTGATGATAGGAAATACAAGCATTTACTAGAAAACACTTTATATTGACAGTATCACGCAAAGCAGCCGTAAAATTATGAATAACACGTTTGTTTTCATTTAAATTTTAATAATTTTTATTTCTCAAATAGTATAATTTGTTTTACATCATGTTCATATTTCTATCTCTGAAAATACACAACAACGCGTTTTATTTATTGTGCCATTCCAGATTTATAGAACATGTATGGTTAGGGTAAAGTTTGTGTACCAGTTTCCGATTAGATCAGTAACACGTTCTCATGTATCGCGTATCTTCCCTTGGGACGTCTACTGTTGCATCCAAACCAGCTCTAATCAGGCGAAATTGATTACGCCCTGTGTAGGTTGGTTAATACCACCATGTGTTAGCGCCAATATTATTGTGCAAGCATTAAGTTACCCGACATGCTTTGTTATTGTCTACCTTTATATTAAGCTATATTGAAAATGAACTATAATTTCAAACTATATAAAATAGTATATGTCCCAGACATATATCTATGTATAAATACGAGGGCTGTTCAATACATAATGAGACTGTGCATATAACTTTTTGGTTTGCCTCAAATTGGAATAAAACTCAATATTATTGTAAAATATAACTTATTTCCTATCATTTGTTTAAATTGTATAGATTTACGACAAACAAACTAGGAATAGCATTGTTCTCGTACTACATTTATTTTCATGAATTCAAGATTATTCTGTGTTTCTTCAAAATGCAACTATTGCGCAGTAGCTTTTAAATTTATTTATGTATTTATTTATTTATTAATTTATTTATTTATTTATTTATTTATTTATTTATTTATTTATTTATTGAACATTAAAAGCTCTTTTTATAACGTTTTATGTTCAATGTATGTTTTATTGTTGCGCCCGAATAGTATTTTCTTGGTCTGTGCGTTTTTTGTTGTGCCGACCATTTCATGGTACAATGTACCATAAAACTTGACCTTGGTCAATAGTATTGTGTTCTTCGGACAGCTCTTCAATTTATATTGTTACACAGTCAATATCTCATTTACATATATATGTTTTACTGCTTTCTGCTAAAGATTTCCCAAGTGACCTATCCATGATTGATATTTAACCTACAACCCTTCAAGAGGCATGCCGGCAAAGATATTGCTTTGTGACATGTTTCTCTAAAACAATTGGGTATACTTTATGCACCATGGTTTCTATTGGATATGATTGCTAGACAATTTATAACGAACAAATGCATTGTGAAACATCGAAAGTATTGAGCAATCATATATATATCTCAAATCTCTTCAATTTATACTACAGTCATTTATAAAATCGAGTTCGGATCATGTAGAATAGTCTCAATTATACTTTGAGGTGTTTGTTGCTTTTAAGACAGTTTCAATCAGACGAAGTCTATTATAAATCATTTATAGCAATTACTTAATAATTCACAGAGAAAAACATTATTAAACACACACGTATTTAACATGGAGTTACAAGGGGAGGTCGATTATTTGACGTTACGTTGTAGTTGCTAACAAATGGATGAGGTTAGTGAGATCGTTAAATCTAAACTAGCTACATGTATTATACTGATATTTTGCAATTTCTCTATTATAAACACCACTGTATCTATAGTTACATTCATGTATACATACACGTATGTTATCCTCTAAACATATATCTATGTGTTTATAAATATTTACTTTTTAACTAAGACGTATCATTTTTTTCATTAAAAAACTTGATAGAATAGATGAGTCAACCCCGGGCGTTATGTTGCTGTATTCCATGTTCTTCATATAACGCATGTAGCACCTGTCATTATTTACAACAACTACGGACCGGTTAAATGGCGTTTAACAATGTATTTATTGATGTACATATTTTACGGCACCGTTTTGTACAGTGCAGAATGTTTTGTTTTTCATAGTTAACCATTCACTCGAAACAGTACATTGATGTTCTAAGACAACTTTTTTCTCTTAACAGTGTTCGGTATACCATAAAAAGGAGCTCCAGTCCTGCAACATTGAGCCCTCAGTGAGATTCACAATTAATATTAAACATCTTATAAATGGTCAATTAACATCACCACTATTTCGTTGATTGTTTAAATTTAAAATACATATATAACAATGTCGAAGGAAGAAACCCCACATTTAATAAAACGCAACTCTAAAATAGGAGTCATTCATCATTTTGAAATACAGAACTGAATGTCCTCCCCTCGTGGACAGAGGGCAGCAGCGTCCTCACAGAAGTCCTCTCTGTTGACACACAACCCTGTACCCTCACAAATGTACTGACCGTCTGTGCACGCACAGGACCCACCTGGGTAAAACAAAAGTTTATTTTAATATGGGTAACGACTTCATGATTCAATCTTAATTTAAGTTAGCATTTCGTATCGTTTTCAATAGAACCAAAACTTTGTCTTTCTTATCATTCGTTTTTCCGTGGTAAGTATTTACCTATAAAGGTTTATGTACATAAGTTATGTCCAACTAGACTTAAAACGCCGTTTTTGTTGTCCTTACAATAGACATCTGACAAACAGCAGCTTAAACCATTTAAACATGAAAACGATTCCATCACATCATTTCCAAAAGTAAAAAGGTACTTACGGCAATCTTCGTCTTCGCGGTAGGGGCAGTCGTCCTGGCCGTCACACAGCCGGTGGCCGGGCACACACTCCTGTCCCCCCTCACACCGGTACCAGCCCCTTCTGCACGTGCACGACGCGGCTGCAATAACCGCAATATAATGTCGCTTGTGTTACCTTATATGAATACACTTAGTCAAAATGATTGGGGGTAGAATAAATATTCACGTTCATGGAATCAACAAACTTCAGTTCGTTGGCACCAGGGCTGGAAGGTAATACATAGTGGATCCATGATTTGACCTTTGGATGGGGCCCTGGGGGTTGAAAATCGTTGAAAGTGTTGACGCTGGAAGTATAAATTAAGTTTTTGCATGTTTTGGCCCAATTTCTGTTAGAATGTTGTTTTAACATGAATCGCGAGCGAAGCGAACCAAAATTAATGGAGGAAATTAAGCGTTTTGGGCATAAACAATCATAGGTCCGTGGACTTTAGGGATGGGGGCTCCCCCCCCCCCGTTGGATCCGCTAGTGACACTACCAGTTATATTAAAATACACACACATCATCGCTTGTTCAATAAATGGTGTTTTCCTTTCGTGATATTTCTTACAAGGTTTAAAGTTTTACATTGGTTTTGGAGCAATAAATGAATATAGAAAGCTGAGTATGTTTTAGCTGGTCAATAAACTGGTGACGACTGTTTCTATTATAAATGGTTTTTTGTCAATGTGTCTGTTTACCATGATTATGATATATCTATCATGATTACAGTAAACTGTTGTCTACTACCTTGAAAAATATTCCAAATAAAGCATAAGAAGATGTTATAGACTGTATGCGACGTTCGTTTAGTTCAACTAACGTCTGGTAATGGAATTTATTGAAATATGAAACAAGAATATCTCGTTCACGTTTACGTTTTGGTAAACCTAATATTATATAACACAAAGCCTTACATATGTTACATTTGTAAACAGTTTTTGTAAGACACTCAATAATTAGTATAGACGTTAAGTTAACAGGCCAACATATTGATTTAGTCTGTATATTTTCATTTTATAACGTTAACGTGGGATGAAATAGCTATACATTGATAGTATGTTATACCCTATGGGAAATTGATAACAAATATCGATGATCTACGTTGTACTGTCTGCAGGCGGTTAGTATTCATTACAACATAATACATGTGCGTTACAATTTACCTTTTTAACAACCATTTTATAACGTGCTAAATAAATAACATATATATGTTTAGAATGTTAAAAGTGTGAGGTGTGCAAATGATGTAATAAACATTATGTTAATACTTATTCTCACATCATCTTCTAATCGCTTAGAATCATCTGTTACATTGTTGCATATAAACTCAATATAATGTAATGGCGCCACTCACGACAGGACATCTCGTCGTCGTTGGCGGGACAGTTGTTTGCCTGGTCGCACATCTTGTAATGGGCCAGACATGTGCTGCCGTCCTCGCATAGATACTGGTCCGCCCCACAGAAACAACCGGCCGCTGCAACCATTGTCCAAGTTATATAAACATTCTTATTAAGTATTGATTAAAATATGTCTGCAATTACAACAACTCGTCTAAAGAAGCTCGGGAATGTTAATGAATGAGCCTGTATTATATTTGTATTCTAAAACATTATATCAAGATTCATCTCACGGCACATCGATTCATCCTCCCCACCAGGGCAGTCACGGACCCCGTCACATAGCTGTCCACACGACCGTCCGGTACGGCATAACATCTGATCACCTCCATCACATTTAAGGCCTGTAGAATTTGCACCATTGCCATCAATGTGCTTGTTATTGACCGCGCCAAAAAATTCTACCAATTACACTCATCAAGAACAGGATTGCCGATGGGTATAATGTGTTTTGGTGTTTATATTTTATTTGGATAAATGGGCGTATCAGCTTACAGAGCTATGGTTTGTCTACAAGGACAAGGATCGTGGCTTTTAAAATTAGTTGGCTGTTGATTGTTGGCGTACAAACCTCAGTCACCTTCACCTGTTTCGATAAGGCAATTCTGCAACTTAATTCTAATGGAAAACACACGAATTTGGGTTGAGTCGGCCTTACCAATGAGCGTTACACGCCATTACATATCAACAATTCAAAGATGAACACACGTCAGTTGCAATTGCCCCATTAGCATAATCCATCACCTGTTTCTGGTGAAATACTAAAATATGTCTTAGGAAATAGTCCTACGTGAGCATAGTTGGCATGCGGAAAATATCAGCCTCGGTTTTATTGAAGATGTTTATTAATGGAAATAATGCCACTTGACCCTCCTAGCACATGAGCGGGGCTCTATTTTTAAATACATACAATCAATGATCTTAAAGGGACCAGGGAAAAATAAAACTACATAATGATGAAGTACGGTGCGACATTTTCAACCGCCACACATGCACTAAACACCAGCTGTTGTAATACAGTTAAAGTCCAACATACCACAGTCGTGTTCATCTGCCCCACTGGCGCAATCCTCCACACCATCGCAGAGCTGGTGTATGAAGACGCATTCACTCTCCCCATTTGAAATGCCGCACTTGAATCCACCTACACACTTCGAAGGCGCTGTTGTTGCATGAATTTAAATCACTTTGAAAAAAATTAAGGAAACTAAACATATATAGGTACTAAGAGTATTTTAGACTAACGTAAAAGAAATCTAAAACCAAGCTGCATGTTCGATGTTGATCTGTTGGACATTGTATTGGGTGTCTTGTTTTGCTATTTGGCGTTGTTAAGTTGTCATTTGTGCGTGGGGAACTTTGCCTTGGAGTCCTAACACTTAAGCAGGGAGATGTATTATTGTAACTTACCGACAACATAGGTCTTTGGCCACAACAGCATGTTATTGAAATGGAACTTCAACGGTTAAAACCTCTCAGACCACTGAATAAACTTTAATTTCAATGCAAGTATTTTAGTTCAAATGACGATGACAATCGACGTCCAAAGACCAATATAGCTTTCATGTTGATGTGTACTGCCTTAGCAATGTCTTCCTACACAATGATCTCAAAGACAGCTGTTAAATTGTATGACACTAGGTCGTACCATTAATGGATAATGAAAATAATTATATTCAACATCTTTCCTGCATAAATGGAGTTTAATTTGAACAACAACAACAACAACAACATCCTCATCATGATCAACAACAACAACAACAACAACGACGACAACAACCACCACCACCACAACCACCACCACCATCACCACCACCACCACCACAGCAATAACAACAACAACATACTAAGAGTTACTTTAATGTAATTAAGTCCTAGTCACCTTTCTGAGTGACTTGCGTCTGAAGCATGTACGCCCACACATTCGGGTAGGGGCAGGGAATTGGGTACAGGTCGTCACCATGTACGCATGCCGTTAACACCATCAACGCAACGATACGGAGACACGTCTGTAGGAAAATGTGTTAAAGTAGATCTCGATAAATGTCCTGTTTTTGATCGTTTGTGTTCAAGAAAATTGACATAGAATTAAACATCTTAGAATAATCCTTTAAATGGATTTTTTACAGTGGTACGTTTCACCAGAAAACAAACTCGTGTGTTCATTTTGGTGCAAGGAAATAAACACATCCCATAGCAATAAGGTTAACTAATTATATTACATATATTACACATGTATATTACTTATAAAATGTGTGTTTGATATATTAAACGCCGTGTTAAGCAATGATTAAACTGATGAAAGGGAAAGCAGTTCCATCACGACGGCCAGTCCACTAATTAAATTATCTGGGTTCACTAGAACTAGCCTTCTCACTACGCAAACGACTGACTGCTTTGGCACAGACAGTTGTACAATATAATCCCATAAAAGGTGTACTTCATCACACTAGACGAATCCAAACGTACAAGCAATACCGTCACCCAATAGGTACATATGTCAAAATAGATACATGAAAAGATATAAATATATTTACAGTATAAAGAAAGTGAGGTAGAAAAGAAAGCTTACCATTATAACGGTTTTACAACTTTAAAATAATGTATAGTCCGAGTTTGACAGAAAACTAATAGTGAATGATCATATAAATTTAACGATTTAAGTATCGAATGATAAAATTACCCTGAGGAAAAAAACAATCAGATTGAAAATCGGTAAACACTTTTATTTTAGCAAGTGTCATTATGTCAAATATGTTAGAGTAAATGTATTTGGAAATTCAATAACGGAATGACTAAACCTTAAAATCAGTTTCGCTGTCGTGCCGAAGGTCACACCCACTCACGTGCGAGCAAAAGAATAGTATTCTTACTAAATTCTGTATGTTTGTTTATATAGTTATGAAACAATTTCGCCGGTCACCTGACCTGTTGGCATTTGTTAGTATTATTTAGGCATGTACTCTCTAGTATTATTAAGTCCAGCATTCTCTAGTTATATTTGTGATCATTACACCCATTAGAACTATGTATATACGTGTACAAACTCCAGCCTGGTTGTCACAATTGGCAATTCCCCATTCTCCCTTCAAGAATGATCATTTACAACAGTAAATGGTCAATAAAATCCAGTAGATTGTGTTATGACTTCCAGGTGGCAATCTGATCCAGTAAAAAGAACAAAAAGAAGTACAACAGAAATCGTATTTTCTGTGTATGATAAACCTTATCACACGAACAAAAGAAAAGTTTAAAAGGGGGATTGAAGTTTGGCGGCATTGTGCATTCTTATGGCACACGTGCATTAGATATATGTGTTGAGTGTATCAATAAACTGTAGATCTACATACACTTTAAACTGACTGATGCATAGCTCCTTTGTAGCAAAGCGACGTTGGCTTTTTTATGGGAAACTATAAAAACAAACATTTATTGCCAAGTTCATTTTAAAGTCTCCTTTAATATATGAATGTGTTTCTAACGCCATATTATTATGCCCAAGGATTTAACTAGTAATTTAACTCAGAAGTAGAAAATCTTCAAGCAGATTGCAGACACATTTATATTGTTATTTAAAAAGGGTTTGTGAAGCTGACGTTAAGAAGAAGTTCTAGAATACGTTGCCTTAGAAATCAATGTGCATGTACATCACACATCAATCATTTGATCCCTTAAGCTAAAGTAATTCAATTCATTACCTTTTTGCGACTGAGATTTTGATAGATACGATAGGAAAATATATATGTGCGAACAATACACCACATTCTACTAGCATGTGAATGTAAATACTTGCTGTTTAGTAAATTCCATTTTCACATAGATAATCAGATCATAATGTTGCAGTTTATAAGAAAAACCTTTGCTTTCCGTGCAAAAAAGAATTACAAAAAAATTACCTCTGTCAAAGAAATTCTGCGACAATCTTCCTATAGTGTAGGGGATTTATTTTTCACTTACAATTTCATTTGTAGAACTTCACCAAGTTGTATACGACTTGGAAAATATGTCAAAGTTTGTGTAAATAGAGTACCACTTCAGGCCAACACAAAATCGTATAACATTTTTTGCTGCAAATATTGACAAACAAAAAGATTTTATGCATTGATGTTTCTGGAATGTCTTATATGATATCCTATTCACGTATTTTTGCCAAATCTGAATTTGAAAAGTGTGGGGTATAAGAGCGATGCTGTATACCGGTACTCTAATTCTTATTACAATCAAAACATAATCAAAACGCTACTTTGCCAACACTCTTAATTTCCATTTAAAGTAATTCGACACAACGTCAGGATAAAAATGCATAAAACACAATTACATTACCAATGATATTTTTCTGAATCTTATCTATTCTGACAGAAATCATCTATTGTCTGATTAAGCTGAACACTGGGATGTAGAAAGTTCTTTTAACTTCATAAATATAGAGATTTCTAGTTATAAAAGCACTGTGGACCAGGCATTCTACACACTGTCATGATACTGAGGGATACTTGTCTACCAGGCTAAAATGGTTTCAATATTAGACGATAATATGGCGCTTTGTACAAACACAATTGTGAAAAACATTTTTATACGATAATAAAACGTGGTCTGTCGCATTGTTGAACTTTTTTAACCCCGCAATAATTCTTATTGACATTAGCAAGGCGTTAACTTATAATTTTATTTTAAAAAAGCACTGCATTTATCAAAAGAAAAACTATTCACAAACGGGCATGTTGTGTTTGTTTTCTGTTTTGTGATTGTATGCTTCTGTTATTGGATCAAGTTTTCCATTTTTATTACTATTACGGTAGTGTCTACATTAATCAGATATATTCGTCATTTCTACACTTCAATCCACGTAATGATAGGGTGGGCATTGCCGAAACGGAATCTTTTCAAATATCGAGTACTACGTTTAGAGCCATAACGGGTTTTCTTGCCTAATGAAACATTTGCTTAGTGCTTCTGAACGTAACCGATTAACTAGCGACGCCTCGTCAAGAAACGACCCTTATTCGGGTGTCAGTCATATAATAAGATATGTTACTCTACGTTGATCAAGCCAGTCAAATATATATGCAAATGTTGCCGTTTCTGTATAAATATGTAGATTTATTGTGATTAATGTATTGTACATTTGCGATTTGTGACAGCTCTCTGTGAGGAATTGACTAATACGATCCGACATTCTTGGAGAACTTCATTGTATACATTTATATACGGTATAATAAATACTTTCTTTGAGATGCTTTGAGTGAGAAATCAACACAGCAAAATACAAATCAGCTCATGTTTTGCCAACACATAGATCCGGGGGGAAACCAGCTATGAATAAAGCGTTGTTTACCTTACTTTTGATGGTAATGGACCGTTCCGCAACTGTCCATCATGATCATTTATAACAGTACATGGTCAATTTGAATTCAATAGATTAGGATTATACTGTTAGGTGACAATCTGACCAAGAAAATACAAAAGAAAGCATACTTCCTGGTTGTGATGAACATTATCACAAGATCAAAGAAAATCTACCGCATTAGGAGGAGCTTGAAAATATGTGGAACTATGCATTAAGTACGCTTTACATAATAAAGCATCAATCTGATTAATGTTTGCGGAAGTTTTGAACGTCTTTAATAAAGTTTTTTTCATGGACGCTTATGTTGTTTTAAAATTTTGAGGCACTCCAGTTGTGTATATATTCCAGTTGGACACGAGATATTAATAGATTTGTAAATTATTATACGTAAATCTCTGGGAATTTTATATAAAAAATCCTTGCCCATCTTCAGTGGAAATTGCTCAAACAATTTTGATCTGCCTTTTATTGTTGTTTGTTTTTGTTATATTTGCCCTCTCTAATATGCAAACTTGCCATACAGATTATCAGCGTATCGTAGCAAAACTTTACACTGTTACTCTTATCTAAAGAAATAGGGACATGCAGCATATTTCCAAGGGCGATTAAATCCACGCCTCCTTCAAAATATGTACATTGTTGGTAGGAAAATGTTCTGCCAAAGGACAAGATTAGTTCGTCGTGCAGGGATTTGAAATTGCATTTTGTAAGGAGTCGTGCACAAATCGAACGTATTTATAATAAATCATTGTTGAAGGTTAAAATGTTTCACAAAAAATGGTTCAAATGTGTATCTATAGCGAAATTCACAGTATGATAGAACGACACGGAAAACTGCTGATTGCAAAGTCATGTTAGAAGGTTTTGTTTTCTTTTTAATTCCAAGAAGATATCGTCAACACAGACATAAATTATTTGATTTGTTTATTCAGTTATTTGTTGTAAGCAATGTTGTATGTAGTTTTTATGCCCCCCGAAGGGTGGCATATAAGGTGGCATATAATAATCGACTCGTCCGTCCGTCCGTCAGTCCGTCGGTCTGTCCGTCCCTTTTTTGTCCGTAACTTAAAAACTGTGCAAGGCATTAACATAAAACTTCATAGGTAGTTAGATCTCATTGAGAAGAAGTGCAGTGCACAAGAACCATAACACAAAGCTTCATACTTTTGGAGTTATTGCCCTCTGTTTATTTTCATTCTTAAATTTGTCCGGAGCATAACTCTAAAAGTATTCAAGTTACTGACTTGAAATTTCATAGGCAGACATTTCTCATTGAGGAGAAGTACAGTATGGGCATCATACTTTTCATACTTGAATTCTGACCGGAGACTTTTCTACGATAATGTAATTTGATTGGGACTGTAACTTCGACATTCTTTAAGTTCGATGTCAAAGCGTCTTCGGGGGCATTGGTCACGTTCTGTGACAAAGCTCTTGTTTAACACGTGAAAGGATGTTTATTATAAGTATCGTTTTTTTAAGTAGCCTCATTCTAAATTCAGTTAAAAACCGCTCGATCATAGACTAACTTGATGGTGTGGTACTTCAAACTAATGATGTTAACATTAGTGTCTAAGACAAAAACTGATTTCTTGAATCTAATATGTTAACCATAATTATCAAAACGTACGAAATTAATTAAACAAGTTAAAACAATACTGTGGCAATTGGAATAAAATAATTATATTTTTGGAAATAATTTTTTTCATCTGTCTGATATTCTGCAATAGTGTTCGAAGTATTTAAACAATTCAAATCTAAACAGAAGAGTTTTACTGTAAAATTAAAAAAAAATGTGTTTTTGTATATGTTCGAAATATGTAATGTTTGATTGAACGCGGCTTTATCACCCCGTATATGTCCATTCGGCCTTCAAAATAATAGCAAACGTTCTTCTTTTGAAATGCAGATTTAATATCAAACAAAGAATGTTGTAAACAATGTAGATATGTCATGTTTAAGGGCACCATGACAAAACGGCCCGTACAAAAACTAACACAAGAAACGACACAAAAACTCTTACAACATCATGACGCAACAGACATGTATACCCCTGTTACACTAGAGTCCGTTCTTACCCGTTCGTACTACGTTCCCGAAATTTTATAAAACGAGTTGAGGTCGGGTTGAAAC
>Ga0224511_10003200_pt1 | contig 11625 bp, 5 predicted proteins | sample SF_May12_sed_USG_2_FD_169988 | JGI IMG/M metagenome (GOLD analysis project Ga0224511, IMG submission 169988) | Sediment microbial communities from San Francisco Bay, California, United States - SF_May12_sed_USGS_8_1 | ecosystem: Environmental > Aquatic > Marine > Sediment | place: USA...
ATGCGCTAGGGGGCGTCAGTGGTGTGGCATCATTCATTACTACTGATGAACAACTTCAATAAAACCGAGGCTGCTGTTTTCACGTGCAGGCTATGCTTCCTGAGGGCTTTCCCTTTCATCAGTTTAATAACAAATATAGCACATGCATGATTGTTTATTATGGTAGTAAGGTTAATAAGGGACCATAATGCATCTCTTACAGACCATTCCGTTTGAAAAATAAGGCCCTGAATTGTACAGCATTATTAAGCAAGCCAAAAAATACAAAATAAATTATACTTTTGTAATGCTAAAATATGAAACATGTGTATGAAATCTACTAAAAACATAGTAAGTGAAGTATTAAGTTATCTTCCAATTTTGGTACTAGGATTTGGAGAAAGGGGACCCCAAGGTTGCCATCCCAACACTGGGTGATGAAGAGGATCGGCATGAGACTGTAAGTAATTGGTCGTCTTGCTACTAAAACCGTTTAAAGAACTTTTTATTTTCCTTCAAAAAGTTTTGCAAGTGGGGTATACTGGGGTCATCCTACTGGTCTGATTGTCTGAATGTAGTCGCATGGGTCGTCAGTTAACAAATCATGGTATGGAAATAGTGTATTGTCTGATGGGTCATAGTTGTTTGCTGCCTTTCAAACATATTCGTATTAGGGCTGAGACGATACCGTTACTTTTGGTACACTATTGATACAAAAGTCAACCGATATGCATCGATACGGTCATCATGCAGTACCGATGTATCTGGAAGTATAATTTCACACTTGACGTTCATACAATGAAGCAAAATACTTTAGCATATTGAGTTTGATCTAAATTTACTCAACTAAACATGTTGTTATTTAATATGTAACACACTACACTTGTAATATGTTTACTTTAGCACGAGTATTTGTTAGATTCCCTGTATAGATCTTCCCAAAGCATTAACTTTATTGTTGAAATCCAAAATTCTTGATTTTTTAAAATTAAGTCGGGTACATGTGTATCCTATCGAATACGTATCATATCGGCAAGGTCTGTATCGAATATCTATTGTATCGGGATACTGACCGTATCGTCCTAACCTATTGCGCGTTTCACTTAGTTTGTAGCCTCGATTTTTCTTGATGTTTTCAAAAGTAATGGACAAAATGTAACAAAACATACTTTGTTCTTTCAGTGTCGCTTCTAATGACGCCATTCCTGCCAATAACAATTTATTATTAAGTATGTAATCGGCAGAAATGACTTTTTTCCATGTTTTAAAATGTTCAGGCTTGAAAGTCTTGAACGGTTTATTCTATTTTTTATCAAGGTGAAGCAATAAATATGATGTCACATTATTTGCGTCATTGGTTTAATACAAATATTAAAAACATTGCGGATAAAGAATTCGATATATTGCAGTTCGTACAATTAAAGATCAAATATAATGTAGGATAATATTTATATTGTGCCATTTATAAAACTCCCTCCCTTCTTGTTTTGGTCAATGGTTAGTTTTTAAAATTTTACAGCTAATAGCATGTGTACACAATTGACCCACAGCGATCTGCGCTAATTTCGATAACGTACAAGTGTGTTTTCGTTAATGAGAGCGGTTTTTAAATGTTGTATGTTTATAAAGAATATTTTACAGGTTTCCCATATATATATATAGCTACTGGATAATTCAATTATTTTACTGCATTGCTAAATGAAATAAGTAGCTGACGGAAGTGGTATAATATATCTCCTTTCATCGGTTAAATTCTGCTTTAAATGTTACCTGCTCGTTAAAGAAAACAAACATTTGCAATATAAAAAATCGCTAAAGAGAGTTTTCAATATTATTTCTTTAAAACAAAGAACACAGCTGTGTAGTAATACTATTTTGAAGAAATGCATAGATCATTACCACATGGCAATTTATTTTGAAAATGTGTATGTATTTACAGGCAGAGCTATAAGATCGCAGCCGTTTTAAAAGTCAGCAGTGTTTTCGATGACGGCGAATGCACATTAATGATTCAACAAGATATGTTTTAATTTATTGTGTACCAAGCAAATCAAAGCGATATTACTCATTACAATTAGAAATGCGTTTCTTAAAGTATATTTGCAATACGTTATTATAATAATTATATTTTGCATAGCTACCGAGCGATCACAAAAACAATCATTTAAGTTGTTGATTTCTACTGCTGCATCTTTTTAAATTGACGTTACTTTATTCAGTTAAATGTTAGGAGTTTAAAAACTATTTAAACATTTTAACTAAAATTTGATTTCATTAAATTTATGGTTACAAAAGGTTACAAAATTCTGGCGCAAAGTTCTCTTAGTCGTTGAAATATTAAAATAAAAAATCAGACAACAATCATGTATCATTACTTGTCTACATGTTAAAATGATAAGCATATGTATTGGTGGATATTGATTGTATAATATAAGCGTTATCCTCGTATGATACGATTACATTCGTAAGTGAAGTTATAACGAGTGCATACGCAATCAGCTCGTCTGTCAAACATTATCAGCATTAAATATTAGTATACAGCCAAATATAGAAACAAAATTAAAATTTCATAAACAGGTCATTTTTTACACTCATGGTCATTTAATAATATAACCTTGTCAACCGGACCGTGTTTCAAAATGTACACTGTAACACAATATTTAAACTTGTTTCACTTAACGGCTAGGTACATGTAGTTGTACATGTACATGTAACATGAGCTAGTGGTCCGGATACGGGGACAGTAAAATAGTTTAATAAATTACATTAAATATGATATACACAATATAATTACATTATATTGTATACACAATACAATTAAATTTAATGATAAAAGAACACATATTTATAAAATTTATATTTACAAACATTACGTAAACACGGATAAAGTTATTATTCTTAATCCTACGGCAAACATTTTACGAGATTTATGAAAGCGATAAGTTTGAAACTGTGTCCCATAGTTTGAAAGCCAGAAAAAAGATATAGCCCATACATGTACTAGGGTCACTGTCAGTATCTAAGATACAGTGTAACCTGTCGTGTGCAAAACGCAGGCTCTGTAGAAGTGGAAAGCTTTTGTGTATGTCATTGACAGTCTGCGAATTAGTCTATAAGCCCGAAGCCCGAGTCGAGTAAAAGGTCTGTCGGTCGATTATAATTGTATGCAAGGTAGCCCGACGGGTCGATTTAAAGTTTGAAGTAAAATTCTAAATAAAGAAATAATTTAACATAAAAACTGATTTTGGAGTTATGTGTTCGTAAGAAAACACAAGAAAGATTAAAATAAGTGCAAGTCAACTCATTTCTAATATGATTTGTATGAATTATGACCACAACAAAACGTTTGGGCTATTAAAATTTCATTCGGGCTATGAAAAAAGACTGGTCATTTATGATGTGAAATATAATTATTTTCTTGTTTAGAGGATGCGGGAGTTCAATGACAGCTTTTTTAAAACATTTTAATATGTTGTCTCTTTATAACATTAATCTGTTTTATTTGTAACATTTAATTATTTATTTAAACAAGCTAAACTTCAATATATAGTCAACTCAAATTTTCAAGGGACTATAAAGATAATTAGAGAACTCCGAAATTTGAGATATATCCAAATTTAAGGATATTTTTGAAATGACAGAAAGTGTTACATTTGTATTTGCAGCTGTAAACTAAGTTTCTGAAAGTGTGTGTGGTAGTGCATGTTTAAAGTGTTGTTTGAATAATTTAATTTTTTTTCTATTTTTTCATTGTAGGTTGCTGCGTCGTCAAAAGTGCGTGAGCGCATTTTGTACACCCGAGTCTCCTGTCTGGTGTGTTGCCACAATCCATCTTTTTTCTTTTTTCCTTTGATGTAATGATCAATATGTGTTTTGTAGGCAACACGTGGAAGAATGATAAAATCACCAACGTGACCTCTTATATTATTTACATGCTGAGAAAGCCGTGCCAACACGTTCTCAAAAATGTTAAAACTTAAAAATACAAACTGATACACTTTAATCAGCGTTAACTAATTAAGGAAATTATTGTTCATTGAATTGATCAATAAAATAATACTTGATTTTTTTTCTCTACCTTACGCTACGTCCGATAGATAATTGGCGGTATAATTGACCTGTGTATTTTACTAGTACCCTAATATTTGCTAGTTTCACGGTAGGAGTGAAAAACACTATTGGTGTTGTTTAACATTCTTCTGGCAATTTGGAGTTTGAGATAGGCGAACTGATTTTAACAGTTTTAAACATGTGAGGACAAACATTTTAGGAACTATTGAGGAAAAACGAGACTGTAGAGGACAATTTGACATACCGTTAACCAGACATTTGAGATAACCGATTTTGAGATAGCGAGAGTTGATTGTATTTCAGTATACTATGACCCATTGATACTTAAATACTCATATGTATTCTTGAGTTTTAAATGGACACCATAAAGACAGTCAGAATTATTTTAATAACAAACATATCGCATGCATGCTTGCTAATATAGTAGTAAGGTTAGTAAGGGATCATTAGACTGTGCTTACAGACCCTCCCTTTCGAAAAAAAAGGCTTTTAATTTTACCAGCATGCAAGAGCTCAAATGCATAAACACACATGCATGAAATCTAAACAACATAGTAAGTGACATTGAAAACACAACTAAAAAAGACATAAACGGAAGTAGTATAATGGGGCCCCGTACTGACAATCTTAAAAAGGTTTAAAATAAAACCAAGGTTTGCATCGATAATGTACAATGTGCTATTTAAATACTTAAAAAAACAATAAGGAAAACATGCATTTTGTCAAATTCTCTCACATGTTTTAAGTTTTAATTTATCTTCGCATTTTGGTACTAGGAACTGGAGGAAGTGGACCCCACGGTTGTCATGCAAACACTGGAAGATGAAGAGGATCGGCATGAGACTGTAAGTAGTTGATCGCCTTGCTATGAAAACGGTCTAAACTTTTTTCCTTCAAAACGTTTGCAAATGGGGTATACTGGAGTCATTCTACTGGTTGTGTCAAATATGGCGAAGATTTATTTTTATGATATCAAACTAAAACGGCACTGTGATTTTATTCGCCACATCGGAACTTTATTTAATTATAATAATAACGACACTAAATTTAATTTCAATTGTTCTTATTTCAATGATTGTAATGATATGCCCAAACTATAAAGAATCCAAATCTAAAACACTGATGTAAAACTGATTCTCAAACGGACAAATACAGGTCTTTATATAGTAAGCTATAGCTCCGCCATAACTGGCGCGAACTTAACTTGTGAAATATTATACAAAACTAGCTGAGCTACATGAGTTATATAACGGAGCACATATCAACGGAGCAAATAACACATACAATAATCAAAATATAGAAAATAATCGCAATGTTCTCGACATTACGACCAAAGATAATGGAATGTACATTATAAGACTGCATAAAACACTGCCACTTTCGTAGCCTGATTCGATGGTATTTTGTTAGCTGCAACAGCATGCTCTCGCGCCTCATATTCACTCAAATGATGTTTATTTTTCAAGTGTTTGACTATAATATAACTCCTCCTTATCAATCGAGCATTACATCCACGTTGGTCACATACGAAATATTCCCGTAAATTGTGATCCTCACGTCTATATTTCAACTTGCGACACGAAGAACACACAAATCTTGCCATGTGGGTTCTATAAGTTATACAGTAAACTGTCCATCTTATATAATATAATACACGTGTTGTTTTTTAAATTGACCAGTACAATTATGCTCCGTTGAATATATAACCGATGAATATATACTCCGCTATACCGGTCAGCCCATTGTCAGTTTACATCAACATATACAAAAACTTACATTATACAACAACTTACAGTAATGATAAAACACTGATCAATTAGAGGGTGCGTTCATTGTTTGGTTTAGTATACAACAACTTACAAATCGCTAGTGCTCTCCGAAACACAAATATAAGAAAAATTACAATGTATCAATTACTTATGGCAATCACTACCTATAAACACAGCACAATATACATAATAAATGTTCAAGTGAGTTGTGCCTATTCGAAATAAAATATTACACATGAACACATTTCTTATATTTGTAACTTGGTAATAATTATGAACCAAATAATATAAGTATAGAGTTATTGTTTAAAAAATATTGTTCTTGTTTTTTCAGCTATATACAAAACTATCAAACATTTTAAAGATTCATATAAGTTTTTATTTGTTCTTGTGCATATTTTGCGGTTGTGTCTGTACTTCCAGTGTGGGTGATCTAGTTGACGCCAAATGATTGTTTTGGGTACCATATGTTTCAATCGGGTACAACAAACACAGAGGCCATCCGACACTATTCCCAGTTGAGAGTTGAAACTTCGCCGAACGCGCATGTTCGTCAGAACTCGTAATTAGTTCTAATACTTTCTATAGTCGCCAACTTCACCGAGGAACTTTATCCTTTATAAGCACTATGTCACCCAGATTGCATGTCAAATGAGATTGTATTCTTGCGGTTTTGAGACGCGTTTGTGTTCTTTCGCGCAAACTTGTTTAATAGTCATGACGCCAGCTATTCCAGAAAGAAGTTAACAAATTATGTCTCTTTTTCCACATGTTCAATAATTTATCAGATGAACTATCTACTGGACTGCAAGTTAGATCGTTCTCATCACTTTGTACTTCCGGTATATCAGTAAACGGGTTCAGACGGGTAAAATGTATTGGAGTGATGACGATAGTGGAGTTGATGTCATCGCTGACGTAAACGAGTGGTCTTACGTTGACAACCGATTCCGCCTCTTTGATAAAAGTAATTAGCTGGTCATACGTTAGCAATTGTTTACCTATTGCTTTTCGCATAGATCTTTTTGTAAGACAAACCAATCTCACCAAACCAATTTCATAGAACCCGTCCATCCACGGAGCAAGCTCTACAATGAAGCCCAACTCTACATTTTCTGATCAACTGTAGTTCTGTATTTCGTCACTGTGAAGAATATGATGCCACGCACGCTTCGTGACGTCACTCGCAAGCTTGAAATGTGACACGTTGTCGCAAATTACTTGTTTAGGAGTGCCTCGGCAGGCAATGAAACGACGGAAACAGTCAAAAATGCTTCCGTCGTAATGTTAGTAACGTTTTCCAGATGAATAGCACGTGCTACTATGAAACTCAGTTGTAGCTGTAGTAACACATCATGGGAAATCTTTGACCACAAAACAGACACGAACAATTCACTCTCGATGTCGTGTCCTAAAACTTGTAGACCTCGTAGGTGTTTGTTCACGTTGTCCAACAAGTAACACACACTTGTAACCCTGGATGTTGCAGACTGTAGTTTCATGAATTGGTCATAGTGAGTTTTCACAGTTTCTTGTACATTTCCATAACGTTCTTTTTAAATGTTAACTGACAAAATATAATTATCATTGGTCAAAGATAGCTTATCTGGCTTGTCCCGAACATTTTTCCCTTTAGATAATTCAATTTTTCAAATTTGGTCAAAATTTCATTGGTGTGTAACTGTGTACGCTACTGGCAAACGAAGCCAAATTAAATAAATTATACAAAACCATTTTGGGATAAACTCTCTTAGTTCTCCGGTGAACTAAATTTCAACCTTTAGGCATCTTTATAATAGGAGCCAGTCTTGCTGTGACCTTGACCTTAAAGGTAGAACCCATGTTGCAATCGACACGTCATCTCAATATGGTGATCATTCATGTAAAATAGTTTTAAACCGACTTCAAATAACAAAGTTATGGGCCGGAAACAATTTTGCTGAAAGGTCATGCTGTGACCTTGACCATCGAGGTAGCAACCCAATTGTTGTGCGCGACATGTTGTGTCAATATGGTGATCATTTCTGTGAATTATTTTCGAAATCTGACTTCAAATAACAAAGTTGTTGGCCAGACACGATCTTGCTGCAAGGTCATGCTGTGACCTTGATCTTCAAGGTAGGGACCAAAATGTTGTGCGCGACACGTCGTCTTAATATGGTGACCATTTCTGTGAAATATTTTCGAAATCGGAATTCAAATAACAAAGTTATGGGCCGGAAATGATTTTGCTGCAAGGTTGCGCTGTGACCTTGACCTTCAAGGTAGGAACCCAAATGTTGCGCGCGACATGCCGTCTCTACATGGTGGTCATTTCTGTAAAATAGTTTAAAATAGTTAGGAAAAGTTATGGGCCGGACACGAATGGGACGTACGGACGTACGGACGGACTGACGGACGGACGGACGGACAAGGCGGCGAATATATGCTCCCCCGAATTTTTTCGGGGAGGATAATAACAACTGTGTAATCCTACTGGTCTGTGTGTTTGATTGTCAAGCGATATTCGCATCGATGGTCAGTTACCACATCATGGTATGGAAATAGTGTTGCCTGATAGGAAATACGTGTAGTTGTTTGCTGCATTTGCAACAAAGTTGTATTAATTTAAAAGGGGGTATGTTGGAGACACTATGTCAGTTGAGCGTTTGTCTGTTACGTGTTGTTATGTCCGCAAATGATGTTACAAATACGAAATACTTACGTTATAAACTTAGATTTTTAACTGCACACATTATGCACATGTCATCTTCACACAGAAATACTTCTTCCTCCCGGGCGTCAACACAATATAGAGTTGTGTGCCCTTGAACTTTGTGCCAAAGTGGTAGAGGGTAAAATTTGTTTAGGAACATTCTGTTACACATTAGTGTTTATATTTAAAAAATATAAAAACACATATTTTACTGAGTACATGTTTACCTGTGGCAAAGTTTAGTATTATACAGAAATGTTTAACATCTGTTAATTTGATAAGTTTGCATACTTTAAATCACACAGTCAACCCCCTTCACAAACCCTGATTTCTGAACTTATTGTCCAATCAAATTCCATGTCGCTGGGCAGCACAGTTTCTGAGGTGGACATGACCGGGACAAAGTATTTTGTACTCGTTTTTAACCAGTTCGCATTATTTAGTTTGCAAGTTGAAATTGGGCTCGCATCGAAATATTTGTTTCATCGTCTTTCTTTTTCTTGCATTTTTAAATTGTAAGAACGAAAAATAATATTTCAGTAACAAATCTATTGTAAATATGTTCAAACAGAGAGTTTAGCTTATTTTCTCACAGATCTCTTTAAAAATGCTAAATCTATGGCATTATATTGATACCTAAGAACGGTTTCTAGAGCGAAGCAACATATAAAGGCAGCTTGGGATTGCTTAACACAAGTCTATGACCAAGGACAAGGTTGCTGTTGCTAAAAGTAGCAACTCAGTTTTCACAAAGTTACTTATATTTTCTGTTTTCTATTGACACTAAACTTCCTTAGTATGTTGCATATATTAGGATTTAGGTTTTGACTGCTACTTAGATGTATGAGAGCAATGTCAATGTTACTTGCTTACAATTTAACTTTAATTTATTTCATACACTATTACCCAATAATACTTCAAAACGCATGTATGTGTTTTTTTGAGTTTTAACTAGACATAACTAGAACAGTCAGAATAAGTTGTTAAAACAAATATATCACATGCAAGATTGCTTTTAAAATAGTAAGATTTATTTACTGGCGTTTATAAGGGGCCATAATGCCGCGCTTACAGACTATTCCTTTTCAACATTAAGGCTCTGATTTCACCAACATTATTAAAGAGTGTATGTCCGATTCTGTCACAAGTTACAATTATGTAGTTGACACAAAAATAAGTGTATCGATTAAAAAACTAATGCCAACAAATGCACATTAAGCGAGATATTTGTAACTGAAATATTAAAATCATTCTCAGCGTTTTAATAGTAGTAAAGGGCAGGTAATTCAGAACTACAATTTGCCTGTTGAGTGCAACAATTTAAATTAAGAGTCCGGCCAATCAGAACCCCTCGGTCATTTTTTCGGAAAACGACACTCTCCGAAAAAGACCGTAAACTTCCAAGACTACTTTAAGGGGGGGTCTTAAATCCGTGTTCAGATGGGAATGGCAGGTACGAATGGGACCTGGTCCCGGGTTTTAGTATTTGGCACTTTTGGATACCGGTCCTCTAGACTTGCTTCAGAATATTAACCAGAATTTTATATATTGTATTGTTAAGTAATATTTCATTAAAATGTTTTATAATATAACAAGAATATATAACATTATATAAGTATATATGATAATTATTATATAATATAAGTTTATTTTACTTACAAAAAATATTTTTACCATATTTTAAATAATATAATTTGACAATTTTGTTTTGTTTTATAATACTGTGGTATTATTTATTTTCGCGCTGTCTAAATTTCGCGGAAAGCCGACAAGAGACCAGCTGCAATCGAGATGACAGCACTTTGGGACGAAAACTATGACGTTGAGGCTTAATTTTCGCGCGGTCTTAAATTCGCGCGTCGGCCATAGCGCGAAATACGCGAAAATTAGACTAGCGCGAAAATAAGTAATACCACAGTACATGATTTAGATTCTAAGATTATATGACATAGTATATAATATTATATACAGAAACATATATAATTTAATAATTGTAATATTCAATCTGCGCGTTAGTTAATTTTCGATTATAGCCCTTCAGGCTATTTAAATAAAATTTTCTACAGCCCGAATGAAATTGTAATAGCCCAAACATTTGTGTTGTTGTAATAATTCATAGAAAACATATTAGAAATACGTTGACCTGCACTTATTTTAATCTTGCTTGTCATTTCTTAAGAACACATAACTCCACAATCAGTTTTTATGTTAATTTGTTTCTTTATTTAAAATTTTACTTCATATTTAAAATAGAACGGTCGGACTACCTTGCATATAATTCTAATCGACCCATCGGCCTTTTACTCGACTCGGGCTTCGGGCTTATAGACTAATTCGCAGACTGGTAATATTACATTTTTCAATGTTATAAAACTTTATATTATGTTATACAATTATATATAAAGCATTATGTAACTTCGTATAAAATATTATAGAATGATCTATATATGTTATTATACAACATTACAAACAATGTTAAATAACGTGCTTCAAATCAGTATTTAACATTACATGTACATGTATAATGTATAATGCTTGTCTAATACACTTGCTACAGATAATTGTTATAATATGCATTGTTTATAACATTACATTATATGTAGCAAGTGTATTAGACAAGCATAACAATACATATTGAGTATTTATAGTCAGGGACAAGAAACTGATATTATCTATCATGATCTGGCCGATCCCGGGTCCCGGGTTTTTAGTATCCTACGTCGTTTAGAGGCACTTCCTGTCAAAGGGAAATAACACTTCTGAATAACTGAAAAGGTGTATAACTTTAGTTTGCTTTGGCCTATTCACACCAAAATTGCTGTATAGGTAGCTTATATCAAGAGGGAGCTTGTGATTGCTACCCAATTGTCTGTGATCAAGGTCACTGTAACTAAAACTAGAAATTCAGTTTCTGCTCAATAACTTAAGTTTGCTTTGGCCTATTGACACCAAACTTGCTGTATGGGTAGCTTACATCAAGACGCAGCTTGGGATTGCTACCCAGGTGTCTGTAGCGGCCAAGCTTCGCCCACTGGCTGATAAGCCCCGCGCGGCTAAGCCCGCCCATTGGCTGATAAGCCCCGCCTCTCTAATCCTATAAGATTATTGTAG
>Ga0224511_10003201_pt1 | contig 11622 bp, 5 predicted proteins | sample SF_May12_sed_USG_2_FD_169988 | JGI IMG/M metagenome (GOLD analysis project Ga0224511, IMG submission 169988) | Sediment microbial communities from San Francisco Bay, California, United States - SF_May12_sed_USGS_8_1 | ecosystem: Environmental > Aquatic > Marine > Sediment | place: USA...
AAATAGGTTTTCAAAATGCAATTTTCAAAAATCTTCTTGTCCAAAACTACAAGGCCCAGAGCTTTCATATTTGGTATATAGCATCATCTAGAGGTCCTCTACCAAAGTTGTTCAAATTATGCCCCTGTGGTTAAATTGACCCCGCCCCAGGGGTCACAATTTTACATTGAATTATATAAGGAAAACTTCAAACGACATCTTCTCTTGAACCGCTAATGGGAATTTGACCAAATTTCACAGAAATGATCCCTGGGTGGTCCCCTATCAAAGTTGTTCAAACCGTTCCAGTTGGTTGCATAAGTAGGTCACGGGGTCAATAAAAAGGTTTTTGGTGGACATCATTAGTGGTCCTCTGTAAATGGCTCCACTGTGACCATTGACCTTTTCCTCAGGTGAGCGACCCAGGGCCCTCTAGGCCCTCTTGTTGTATATTCTTATTCCATCGGCAATTTTATCCCATTACAAACGCAGTATATCGCTTGTTATTTAATAAAATGCTAAGCGACCCGCGTTGAAATGTTGTTTATACGTATGTTAACGTGTATATAGGTTTACAATGCATGTTCCACTCTACACCATTGACTGGCCACTTAAAGCAGTGGATCAGGACGCATTCTGCCTCGGCGCGCGGGTTTGAATCCAGGTCTAAGTCATTTTTCATTTTTCTTGCATTTGTATATTATAAGAATGTACAATTTTATCATTCTGATGAAAATCAACAAAACATATTTCGAACAGTAGTTATTTTTGTTCATATCTCCCATACAGCAGCTTTAAATGTGGAACTAAATAAATAATCATGTATACGACTAGAAATCATTATCACTTTATTTAAAGCATATCGATTCGTTCTAGTCATTTTGTATTTGTCATACAAAACACTGTGACAACATTAATGATTTCTTGTTACAAATTGATTAAGAGACAATTCATAAGACAGTTGACATGTATAAAATGAGTTATTTTATCTTAACGTAGAAAGTATCATCTATCTATGTCCGGAGGTTATTCAACTGAAAGAATTCTTGATAATGGCTTTACAAAATGTATTGTGTTTTCAACAATGTTTGTCTTATGAACGTTACGCAGGAAAAGGGAAATATATTAATATAAAAACACTCTGATCAAAAGTTTTCCATCGTAAATCATGAGTATAAACTTTCAACGGCCCCGAAAGAATTGACAAATGTTTGTTTGTTATGATATTATGCAGAGTTCAACTATGGTTAGGTCAGAGTCCGGCCGTCACTTAACCTTTCCGCACATTTTTGGAACCTTAGTCGACCTAAATAAAATGGGGGGAAAGCGGCTATGTTTTTAAAATACTCAGTGCTTCTCCGTGTTGTACACTACAAAACGAACCCGGTCAGCGTGTTACCTTGATAACTGTATAAAAACAATTGTTTAGGTAAACGAAATGTTGTTTGTTTAACACCGTTTTCAAAACTAAGTTAAACATAATCACGGCGGCCAAACCACAACCCAGCGTTCCCGGATTCACCGGTACAATTGTCTTTTAGGTCAGTATTTCATTCATACCTGAGTGCGACGTGAACGTTATGCGAGAGCTTAAAACTTAAACGTGGGACGTGATTCTTTACGTACACACGATTACATGTACCAGTCTAGCATGCGTTGAAAATCAAATTATTCGGCGTAGCTGTCTAAGCTCATTTTTGACCTACATTTATGTATAATGACGTCTGTCTGGGATTTCAGAAAACCGCCGTTCTATTGGATGATTTTATAAGCACTGAAAATGACGTGTGGGGAAACAGAGAAAATCCCGTTTTCGATTGGATGAACCTGATACACGCGAAAAAATAAAGGCCACACTATTGTAATGCATGTGTATTACGAAATTTTGCTTCGTTCGTAGATTAAACTTTTGAAATATTGCTTTCTAAAGTTTTATATTGAAACAATAAACATTTTTGTGTAAAACAAAATATTTGTAAGATAAAATGAATTACGTCTCCAGAGGTGAACCGGTTTATAGTAAAAAGTCTGACATATTACCCAATAATTATTAGGTTAGCCTCACTACGTCCAGATTCCGGGATTTACACTTTGAGAGTCATGAAAGCAGTTTGTGCTGTAAAATTTTCAAGAAGTTTAGATGTAACCCTGCCTTTTCCCTGGAATTTAATTGAATCTAAGAGGTTAAAATCCACTATTATAAGTAATGAATTAAATTAAAACCTAGAACAATAAAAACATTTTTGATGAATACATTATATTTATTGGTGTCCATGTTTGCGACTACGAGTTCATTTGTCTAGTAGAGATTATATAACGCAACAACTTTTGAATTGAAAAAGTCATTTAATGTTATTGACTTGAGCATGTGCTTTGTGTACAAGATAAGACTTGCAAGTTTTTCCTGCCTCTGTCTGTCATTACAAAAGTAATACATTTTCTTAATGGAATTTGAAGACATCACTAACTTTCTAACAAAGTAAGCCAACATAGATGTCCACTGATCCTTGACAATAATCATTCTAAGTTCTCTGTCATCTGTGTAAGATTTATATACAAGTACTTAGCCTTGTGTTATATTTATATTTCCTTTTTTTAATCCGACGCCGTTTGTCTTTTTTAAAGAAATTTCTTGTTTTGTCCTTTTTTCGTTTGAAATTTGACCAAAACTTGTCAAAATTATTAAATTAATGGTCGTTGATATTGCTTTTTGGTGGTTTCGAATGTGATTATGCAATGTTTGCAATCAATTATAAGTTTATCAAGATATACTAGACAAAATACTTGGGAGTGCTAAAAATGACCATGCGTAACATAGGTCAATCGTCTATACATGGTCTTAGTACACTTAACCTTTTTATAGTAATTTTGTTGGTTTTTTTATTATATTGGTACTGGGCGGATGAACGCTTTTATACTTTTAGCAATATTGTTGTGTTATGAAAAATTGAAGCAAGTGCACTGGTTGCATTTATATACCATCTTATGCCTGTCGGGACAGATGTCAAGTGGCAAATGAACATTAACACTTTAAATGGTGTAACGAATTGCATCAAGGTGAGCTACGTAGCTTTGAATGTCAATTCGTTTCTCATTTACTTAAATTAGATGTAAAGAAACTGCAGACGGAATTGACACAAAGCTATTTTCTTGTTATATTAAGACGTACCAATAATTTGATGGAGGAAAGGACTCGGACATTACGTAGTACATTATGCGCCAAAATGATTTGTTTTCTAAGTATTCGAAGCGGCTGGTCGGACTGTACCTTAATATTACCGGAACTAAAGTGCGAAATAGCCATAACGTATCCACAGAGAAGTGAAGCTATCATTCGATATAATGTAACCAGTTACTACTTTACTAAAGCAACATATGTCAAAAATCGAGTTGTATACAACGATATTTGCTAAAAACAAAAGTAGCCACTTTGAAAATGATAGGAGAACATATCTTGCACTCGGGACAGCGACTTACGTACAGCACAGGTGGTACGTCCTCACTTTCAGTTACCTTTGACCCGTGAGTTTCGTATTTGAGGTATTGTTGCCGCCTTTTTTTGTTTGGCGACTTGAAACTATCAGACTACTATACCTCGCTCAAAACATATGAGATGGAATCCATCTGGAATGAGCGGTCCAGGTGATAAATAGAAGTAGACATAACTTTTTCGCAATCGACCTTAAATAAATAAGTTTAAATTAAACTATAACAGAAATCCAGAAACACCAATAGAAACTAAAGCAACATGTTTTCAATACTGGATGTTAAACGTTATCTTAAACGTTCAAACAAGTGTTATGATTGATATATGTCTAGTAAATGGCATGATAATGCATTATTGGAAACAGTAAAGCTATTTTGGCCTTAACAAACTGTTAAATTTATTTATTTTTAGTAACACCAGCGGTAAAATCATGATAACTCGTACGAAAGGCACTAAAACGCTGTATATATTGATGACCTACTATTACATTACATTTGATGTTGATCGCAATGTGACGAGTGTGGGCTATGCAGTGCAACTTACCATGCACCACAATTTCTTCTTTTCAAAATATAGATCTACTCTACCTTTTAAGTCTATATATAGCTGATCATGGAAACCATTGTTGATTTCGACCTACAAATGTTAACAACACTTAAAATGCCCATTTGAAGTCAATGTTTAAGTCAATGTTACCTTCGTTGTGTCCTAACTCTCAATGAGATGTTCTTAGAACTGCTTTTCAAAATATAGATCTACTCACTTCGGTACATTGTAGTTTATATATAGATGATCATCGAAACAAGCGTTGATTTTTTTACCTACATATTTGATAGAGGAAGGTATGCTTTATTAGTTACATTCGATATTATAGGCGGATTGTTCTGTTGAAATGTAATGTTTAACAAAAACGGAATATATTTACTTACAAAACCTACTATAAATCCACAGTTTGTCAAAAGTGTGTCATATTTAAGAGCCACACCTCCTCTTTAATACAATAACGCGATCGCCGACAAATAACATTAACAACAAGTTTACAAGTTTGCAAGTTTATTCAATTTAACTCAGTACATGATAATGCATGTAAATATGTGTAAATGAAAAAAATACAGTATATGTAAGAATTGCGATGTTAAACAAGAGGCATATATGAATTTAACATATATTTTAAAGAGCAAATTTCAAAACCGCAGGGAACAGTATGTTTTAAACAACAATACAAATGATAATAGTATTAGAACGTATTAATAATTTCTTTTATAAGTGTACATAATTTTCTATATTTTATAACATGATACACAGAATCTGTTTTTATTGTTTTAAATTTAAGTACATTTGGGTTTTGAAAAAAAGAATTTATCTAACATTTTTTTTCTAGAAGAGTTAAAAGCAGTGCATTCAAGTAAATAATGAAATTCGTCACAAGTAGAAGAGTTACACAGAGTAAATTTATTTTCAACAGTCTCTATGTTATACCAAGAACCTGTTTCTACTGGAAGTCTATGGTTTCTTGTTCTAAATTTAATAATAAACTTTAAAAACTTGGTAGGTGTTTCTTCAAAACCAAATGTTTCTTTAAAAAATTTATAGTTACAACATTTACTAGATGTGTTTAACAATGAGTGCCATTCTGTAATAAACAAATCAGATAGCTTTTGTCTAATTCTAAGTGTAAGCCTTTTGATGTTTGAAGTTATGGTTGTTCCAGATGTTCATCATTAAAGAACTCAATTATCGTTATATATTTTTCACACTTCTTTCTTTGATATTAGATGATCAAATAGAGACACGTGTCTTTCTTTCTTAGATGTGATTAATCTATTTAATTTGATAAAAAACCCTGTAAATTATAGCAAATACATTAATATATATCTATAAAACAAAGCAACATTGGAACCATTTAAAGGTAAACGCCTTCCCATTGAAAAAAATATGTAAACAAAACAACAACAAAATGATTTTTTTTCTTAAAATTGCATAAAATAAATAAAAGACACGACAAGACCTGCTTCTTTCTACGTGTATTATCGTGAAGTTAAATCATTAAGATTGATTGAAAATTCACATAATACAACATTAACTTTTCTGTTTGGGGCCGTTTTGACCGACGATTGTTACATATGGGGCCGTTTTAAACGAAAGTTGGGGCCGTTTTGGACTGGGGCCGTTTTCGATTTGGGCCGTTTTGACTAGTAACCCTGTTTTCGCACTTGCACAGTTCGTATCTAGTTCGGTCAGGTCAAAGTATCCCAAATCCTAGCGAGGGCGGGCGCTAGATGTTCCCATCTAGTGTGTTCTTTAAACTTGCAAATGTTATAGATTATGACCCTTTCTTTTTACTCATGTATAGTGTCATATCAGAAAATTCCTTGGTCATATTGAAAAATGGTGTCAAACATTGTAGTTTTACAATAGTATAAAGTCGGTAATGATTTAGGCAACCATAACCTTCACGTCACGTGGTACTTGGAATAACCCGGTTTAAGGAATACCGTCGTACTATCTATTTAAAGAAGGTATATTCCGATGGCAGAAACGCGAATTGTCTGTTTTCTAAGCAAAACAGTGAACATATGTAGGTTTTAAGCGATATTTTGATTTAAATCAATTTTTATATGTATATGAAGAGATATTTTAGCATATTTGCACAATTCATGATTTTCTAGTATAATCTGGAGGACAGTGGCTTTAAAGTGTGTGGAGTCCGAACTCGACGTCCGTCTGTATTGAAAAATACGAAATTTGCTTGGGGAGGCTATAAGAATAGTCTTACATCTTGTATCTCAAAATAGCAACATTCTAAATATAGCGGGGAATTCCTGACGTCATTAGGGTTTTCCGTTTCTTTGCGCGGTGATAAGGCAAACTATGTTCATCGAGGAATGAACTTCATTCGTCCAGTAAAGGATATTGAAGCAATGGAAACAGAGGTGTAAATATTATCTAATGAACTATGATAGTATGCAGAGTTCAACTATGGCAAGATCAGAGTCCTATCGTCAATTAATCATTCCTCACATTTTGCATACTATGTCGACCTAAAAAAAAAACAAAAAACAATGCATTATAAATACTGTTTCTTCTAATCTTAAAGTAGAAAACCCGGTCATCGTGTTACTTTTAAAATTCTTTTAAACCATTCGTAAAGTTAAACGAGATGATGTTTTTAACAGTAATTACCGTTTTTCAGCACAAAGTTTTACATTATCCCTTCGGACATTCCACTAACAGGCGTTCCCGGATTTACCAGTACAATTCTCGTTTAGGTCAGTATTCCATTCATACCTGAGTGCGACGTGAACGTTATGCGTGAGCTTGAAACTTAAACGTGGAACGTGATTCTTCACGTACACACGATTACATGCATCAGTCTAGCATGCGTAAAAAGCAAAAAAATTTGTCCTTTTTCCTTCTGAAATTTGACCACAAAAACTTGCCTAAATTATAAGATAAGTGCTCATTGATTCTTCATTTTTGGTGGTTTCGAATGGTAGAATGCAAAGTTTGCAATCATTTAAACGATTATCAAGACATATACATTTTTAATTAAGTCATAGATAAATGGTCAATCACAGTAGCATGGTCGGCATTTGGCATACAAAGATCTGTCAAAACATGAAGTCATCAGGAAGCATAGCCTACATGGGGAAGGTAACATCTTCTAGTTTATTGAAACTGGTCATCAATTCTACATACGGCTTTGCTATGTTCCAATGCATAACGTTGAAACATTTAAATTTATAGTTTGACTACGATAGTTACATTCAGTTTTATCAGTGACCTGTCCTAAAGTCCATCCACACCTGCATTCGCCTGTACATATATTTTTATATGAGATATGTATAGATTTTGTTGCCCATTTAGCTTTCTAATAACAGACGTGGGTTTTTGTAACCAAACACCGTGTAACCATGGAATTTGTTTTTGTTTTTGTACGGGCCATTCTCCATGGTGCCCTTAAACTTGACATTGTTTACAACATTCTTTCTTTGAACATCTCTTTAATTTATATTTACAGGAGGAATGTGCTGTTTTAAGAATCATTAGTACACTAAACATTGTCATTGTTATTCTTGTATTTTGAATATTCTGTTTTGGGGCAGATGGACGTTTTTATATTTATAACAACAATGATATGTTAAGAATAATTATAAGCAAGTGCACTGGTTGCATTCTTTTACCACCAAACCCCTGTCTGTCGGAAAATATGTCAAGTGGCGCACGAATGTAAACACGTTAAATGGTTTAAAGATGCTATGCCTGTATCTTTTAAGTAGAAATATTTACATCTTACTTCATAACGAAACTTAAGCAGTGAATCCTACCAAGTCCACCAATGAGAGTGCACAAAAATGTCAATTCGTTTCTCATTTTCTGGAATTAGATATATTGAAGCTGCAGACGCAAAATTTGTTTCCTGTAATATGAAGGTATATCAATAATTTGATTGAAAAAAAGACACGGAAATGACCTAGTGTATTATGCACTTTGAATGATTCGTTTTTCTAAGTCTTCGAAGTGGCTGGCCGGACTGTACCTTTTTCTTCCTGGAAACATAGTGCGAAACAGCCGTAACGTGTCCGTGGAAAAGTAAAGCTTTTCTTCGATATCATGTTACTAGTCATTTATTTACTACAGGAACATATGCCAAACTTCGAGTCGCATACAACGATATTTCCTTGGAAAAGAAGTAGCGACTCGGTAAAGGAAGATCAATGAAATGAGAACGTATCTTGAACTCGGACCAGCTACGTATTTTCTTCACTTCGTGTTACTATAGACCCTTACGTTTCATCACAGCAGTAGTGTTGCTGAGGTCTTTGGCTTTTGTCGACCTGAAATTATCACATTATTCCAGAACCACCAATACCAACACCAAGCAACATGTTTTTTAATACTGGATCTTCATCTTAAACGTTCCAGCAAGTGTTGTGATTGATATATATCTAGTAAATGGCATTTTTTTTTCAGACAACTAAGCAATCAACATACTTCTTTTATCTGACATCTTCTAAATGTCAGAGATACTTTCTAAAATCCGTGTTGGACAGAGTGATTTTCTTCATTATTATGCATTATCGGAAGCTGTAAAGCTGTTTTTGCTTTTACAAACTGTTAAAAATATGTAGTTTAAGTAATACCAGCGGTAAAAACATGATAACTCTTGCGAAAGGCACTAAAACGCTGAATATCATGACCTACTATTTCATTACATTTGACGTTGATCGCACTGTGACGAGTGTGGGCTTTGAATTACTATGCAACACATTTCCTTTAGACTGCTTTTTAAAATATAGATCTAATTGCGCTTTGGTAAATTGTAGTTTTTTATATAGCTGATCATCGAAACCAGCGTTAATTTTAACCTACATATTTTAACAACACTTACTGTCTTAAAAATGCCCTTTTCGAAGTTAATGTTTCTTCGTTGTTTCCTAACTGTCAATGAGATTTATGGTGAATGATCAGGCTATGGGTGCGAGTGTCAGTCATTTACAGGAGGCTAATTGATATTCAAAGTAGTGAGAGCAGCTTTAAGAACATCATAAAGTTGTAGCAAAGTGAAAAATGCAAAAACATGTTACCCCAAACATTTTATAAGTAATTCTAACAATTTAGGTGGAAGCGCTACTTCCATTTTTAAAGAAACTTTTATTCTATAAATCAGCTCAGTACAGTTACAGTAAGCGTTTTATATAAATTTTAGTCCATTTCTTGGGAAATGGCTATATTGTGTCTCACAAACAAGCCATTAAAAATAAGGTTTCGCTTAGATTTTTAAATGAAATGTTGAGCTGTATCATTTACTAGACAACACGTTTCGTGATTTCAATTTTATGTAACATTGTTTCCAATTCTATCTTTGTATGTACAGTATGTCCCTTTCAACGACACAGCCCCTTTAAGTAGGGACCAGTTTTAGTTTTGAGCACAGTGGTCATTAAAAGGTAAACTAAATCAGTTTTATGGCTCAGCGCCTATACTATCTGCTATGTGTTTCACTGCTACCTACTTAGAAATGAATTTGTGTTGGACCTGTTGTTGCTTTTAAAAAGTGTTTAAGTAGAAACCCGCCGAATGTCTAATTAACTTATACCTTAGTACAGATTGTTTTATTTCTATCGTATCTGGTTCTCTTGTTGTTTACAATAGCGGTGAAGACGTTGTTATTTGACATGACTGTTTGGTTCTATAACTGGTAGTTTTATTTTGTTATAAATATATCTGAATTACATTGTTCACGTGTATTGTATACGTGATCCTTATTGCAAAGCGCGAAGAAATGTGTTTGGTTCAGCTGGTTTTCAAATACTTTTTGATCTTACGTATGAATCGAAATACAAGCATGATCTTTTTAATTGACGCATATATTCGCTAAAATGTCACTTGAACCACGAACACTCTTCTGTCTCCTAGTTAAAGTCATAGTTTATGCTAACTTTATAGTCATCGCGCTGGTTCAAGAGAGGCGTGCTTTACACTTGTTATATCCACATTAATTGCAAATAAAGTGTCTTTTTTATCGCACTGTTAAGACATTTGTAATACATTTTATCGTTTGTATTCACTCTTATTTTTCTGTAGGAAAATATAAGCATTTAAAGTCACCAGAGCACGGTTTAGGCATGAACATGGGAACAAATCTAAACTATCACTAAAAGTCAAAATAACTGCGTAATAGAGAATAAATAACAGGTACCATGTGCTGGTTTTGAAGAAAAATCTGTACAAACCAGGACATTTCCAATATACCATTCATTATGAGGGGAAATCATTTTCTTGTCCACGGACACAAAAAGGATTTACCTCATATTACATGCATTTTTTCATCTTTTTAAATATGTAGTCAAAAAACTTTTTAGTGTCAGCCATTTTACATCACATTTCTTTGCTAAGACTCTTACCTAAATCATATTTTAAGATAAGTACTTTTCAACCCAATTTTCTGTGCTCTAGTTCCTTACGCGGGGCTATTTTACGGTCTAAATTTAGAAAGGCACTTGTTTGCATAATGTTTCGATTGTTTACAATTATCATGTTGATGCGTATTGAAAAATAGAAGAGAATGTTAGGTTTTTCGTTTGATGATTTGTACACACTGTGTACTTGCTCAATTTGTAATTAAGCATTAAAGAAACAACTATATAAAGGGTTTTATTTTTGTGGTATTTTCAATTGTTTATTACCTGCCGTCAAAATGCTATGAATATATTTCATAAGTGACAACACTGTTCCAAACTGATCATCTTACTGCACATATATTAATATTTTTGTATGTTGTAAAGTGCATGTACGTTAGCAAGCGAAAGTACCATTAACAGGAACAGGAACAATGTCAAATTTTCAGCAATAAGAGCAAAATGCAATTTAAAAAATCGTTTCATGTTTGTAAGAGAGTTTTAAATAAAAATACCACATTATTATGTTAAATTGCTTTCTCTAGCGAAGGACGCCGCTTCACGCACCGGACTTTCTAAAAGGCGTGGATTACCTGTTCCCTATGCTTGATTTACCCACGTTGTTTTCCCTTATGACACGAAACTTGAGCACTTGAATATGGTCAAAATATTTGTTTTAAGAACTAAAGTGATGAAGAAAATGTAAATATAAGGATTGATTCCTATTTAGCGCGCATATTGAGTATAAAGGCTCAGACGGAGGTTTAACAATTCCGTGAAGCTGAGGCGATGCACAATACTTTAGTTCAGTAGAAATACAAATGCGACATTCATCATGTTTTTTCGCCAGTGCCCTAAACATTGCTTGCAAGTGACACAATTAGCTCTTCTTGAAAAAAAATAGTAACATAATATAATAAAATTGAGAATGACTGTGTTGTGCGAAAGGAGACATGACATTTTTACTTCCACTGATAAGGTTTTAACTCAATTTAAACAAAGCAAAAAATAAATAAAAATAACATGATTTTATTTAAGAATGTAAATATTGTCTCAACGCAAGCAGAGTGAAATTCAATCTCTAACGCAACTCTTTAAAATATGCGTTTGTTTTCGTTGTGTTTTCACAATTATTATTTTTTTTTTTTTGGGGGGGGGCGCACTTTTTCAAACATGATCATCTGCAAGCGCGCTCAGTTTCCTTCATTAAGTCGTTTGAAGTGCTGTGTTATTCATTTTAAAACTGGGTTCCGT
>Ga0224511_10003202_pt1 | contig 11620 bp, 9 predicted proteins | sample SF_May12_sed_USG_2_FD_169988 | JGI IMG/M metagenome (GOLD analysis project Ga0224511, IMG submission 169988) | Sediment microbial communities from San Francisco Bay, California, United States - SF_May12_sed_USGS_8_1 | ecosystem: Environmental > Aquatic > Marine > Sediment | place: USA...
GGGGGAGACATAATTGCTAAAAGGAGATATGTACTGGTTCTTCCCAGGAAAAACGCTCCTGTGTATCAGTGCTTTACACTGGGCACGTTAAAGAACCTGGTTTGTCATGCGTAGTGATCGCTCAAGTATCTTGCACTATGGGCCATTGATAGAAAATAACTATATAAAATAACCTTTTCTTTAGCTGTTCTTTGGATGTGTTACTGCGATCAGCGCAAACATGGGAATAATATATTAAACATCTTCTGTGGTGAATAGTTGGTGTAGTCATATTGTGTAAAAAAGTGGAAACATGTTAATGGAAGTGTGTCCATTTAACTATTTAATCACCGATTTGTACCCGGCATTTGGCACAACAACATTTTTGTTAACACTTTGCCTTCCGGTCATTATTTGTACCTGGGTATCTGGCTTTGCCTTGAAACAAAGCAGCACCATGATTGCGACCGGAACAATGTTGATGAGCAGGGCTACCCAGAGATCTACTTCGGGGTAGGCAAGGTTGATGGCACCAAGTATCATGAGGAAAATTGTCCCTGGTGTGAGGATTGATGACACCATGAGGAGACCCTGCAAAATGAAAAAGTATAAATGTCTTGGACCATTTGACAATGTCGTACGGTCGGTTTTCAAAACAGGATTTTAATAATTACCGTATCGGCCGAACGCTTGAATTAAAATCCGATGTTCCGACCAATGCGGTAAGGGCACGTTACGTCAAAGGATAAATGTCTAGGCAGCGATACAAAAATGATTCATATTTTTATTTGTCCCGATGACGTTGAAAGTTATGACATTACGTAATTACCGGCCTTTTTTAGACCTAACGTCATTTCAGAGGGTCAGACAAACGGTTTGTCGATACGTCAATTGTCCTAACGTTTAAGCAGTTGTCACCGTATACATCAAATACAGTTTTGATTATAAAAGATAAAAATATAGTGTTTAAGAATTCGTAAAATGTAGATCATTGCTTCGTTTATCTTTTCAAAGTATTTTATGATATGACGCGACTCACTTGTATATACAATATGTGTGGAATGGTCACCTAGTCAGGAATTGTAAGCATATACTACAATTCATCAAATCACATTAAGCACAGGGACACATTAGTAGCACTGATTCAGCTTATTTGGGAATAACGTTTGACATTTAAAGATTGTCCTTAAGTTACCACTTAACTATTGACAAGAATAACGTATTCCAAGTTATATTGCTTAATCTGTCAATAAGAACAAACAAATAAATAAACAGCCAAACAAACAATCAAAAAGTTCAATATCAGCACCTGGTACATGACATACGCCATTGTTATTTCCGGATTCTTCTCCGTCACATTTTTCCAGTCTGTCAGGAGGTCCAAAATATTGGCCATGGTTGAAGGCGTCCACCTACGCCTCTGGTTGAAGAACTCATTGAAACCTTCAGGGGCGTAAGTCAAGGCGTCGGAGGCTGCGCAGTATTCCACACGGTGTCCTTGCTGCAACATCAGTGTGCACAGCCATCTGTCTTCCCCTGTTTTAACATTGGTATAATAATTATTATGTATGTTATAACTCTACATTTTGATAACGTTCACATTTATCTGTCCTTTTTTCGCGTATTTATTAAATTACCATCCAAAATCAATAAAATCACGTCTTAATCATAGCTCTACAAAACTATATTCCCGTCATATAATTACCAGAATGACTTTAGTGAAAATGGGTTCGTTAATACAGAAGACAAACCACAAACCTTGGTCGTATTGCACGTAGTGCCGGGCCTCGGACGGCGGAGTTGTATATCTCTTCATCACGTTTTCATCCATCAAGGCGGCGCCACGAAACAGTGAGAAACATCCCGGGGAGCAGAGCACACAGCCGAACTTGTCTTCCGCGGCTTTTTGCAGCCAGTGGCTTACAGCGTACTCAAACTTCTGGTACCATACCATGGCGCCTGAAATGGTTAAATTAAAACTCAAAAGTAGACAATTAAGCTGTCTTTATTTTGTATCTTGTGTGGTTTGTACTTACGACTTTGTGCCTAGCTGTTTATTTGAACATTACTAAGAGGGTATAAGATTTGAACAGATAATTGAATGTATAACAAAGGACAAATTAAAATTTGATTTACTAGTATATCAAATAATGACACCTGATTACCGTTTCCGATTGGATGAATTCGACCACAGGCCGCGCCTACTTCCGTATTCTTGCGCATTCGGTCAACCAATAGGAGCACAGCTTTCGGATGAAAGTCTACGTCACCATCAAGAGCCAACAGAAATGTGTTCTGTGCGCGCTTCATTAACTTGCTTACTTTGACTTTGTTTTGGTCTTTTTGTTTAAACAGTTCAAACCCGAGAAAGTAGTACATGTACATCACCTGTAAATTATCAAAACCAAAATGAACACAGTTTGCGTAAGTTAAGGCTTATGCATTAAAAAAGGGAAAGAAAACAGAATGTGACATTAGGTTATAGCAACATTTTATTCTTTCAAAATGACTACCTGACTCCATCTCTTCCTGTGGCGGATGAACGTTTTGTCCTTCAGATGAGCAACCATTGTATTTCCTCCAGGAAGTGTCCAAACCATTCGTCCCCCGTATGGTGTCGGTGTACACACGGGGGGCTTGATCTTAAATTGCGCACCGTGATGCGAACTAAAGTTATACAGAAACACACATATATATTATGTACCTGATATTTCTTACCCAGATAGAATAATATCAAGGAAAATGTAAGGGGTAAAACATGTTCTTTAAGGGTTACATGGACTAACAGCCAGGTATATTAAGGGTTGACAGCAGCAATGTGTCACAAAATAGTTATGTTGTTGTCAAAGACATGGCAATGATACGGTCATATCTTATGTCAGTAAAATAGGTCGCGCACGGAACACTAAATAGAATTACCTGACACATCTGTGACAAATTTATAGTTAAAAAGTGTACTTACCTGGCCGAGAGCTCGACACACCTAATGAGCATTTTCACATAGCTGTTGACCATGAATTCGAACTCATTTGATTCATGTGCCTCGAATGCGTCGTCGAAGAAAATGTGCGCTACAATGTATGTAAGTTGCGTTTACACAATCTTGATTTAACAATTTAACATCAAAACATCTTGCCAACTAGGGGATTTGAACCTGTGTCCTTTGCGGACAGCTAGATATAGTATTTAACTTAAAAGATACAAATTATTTACAAAAAGTACACCTATGCTTTGCAATCTGATCAACCGTAGGAAGTATATCGAATTAGTCATGAGTGCAAGATAAAACATCAAACAATACCTTCAAACTCATAGTAGTCGGGGTCACGTCTGTTGACAAGTATTTGGGCATTCTTGCGCGTGCACTGATCTTCGTCCATTCTGTTTAAAAATAGTACAATGAACTGAATACAACGTATTATTTACTGGTCTTATCTCAAAGTTCTGAATATCTAAACAAGCAATAACTGTAAGTTAAACGGTTTTCTTCATGATAAGGTTGCGTTATTTAGAAAACACTTTTTGTTGATGGTTTGAAGCAGTACTGAACTTAAATACCAAATTTGGACTGGAGTAACAACATACCCGGAACGCAGAAAAAATCAAACCATAATACAAGTTTATACAATTAGGTCCTTTTAAATAGTACTAATATGATATTCGTGAAGCAGATTAGAGTTCCAAGTACTAAAAAATTACTCAATTGTTGCTGAATAGTAATCAGACACAAATCACATACCCTAGAATCTGAAACCTTTGTGACCTCAATTTTTGTCCAAAATAAAAACAACAACATTGTTCTATATCACATGCTTATAAAACCAAAACATAAAACTTAGAATAACAAACCTGAACACGGATTTCAGTAACTGGGTCATTTCGTTCTCGGTCTCGTGCCACATGGTTGCGCACATGTAGATCATCGGCGTCTCACTAGTGCGTAGTTTCTCTTTCTCATTTGGATCACCCACGTCAAGGCCTTCTATGTTCATGTTCACCAACCTTTCTTTCTGTAATGTTGTATTGTTTGTCAGTTATGCTTAAACAGTCAAACACTGTTAATCTCATCAATGTTTCCACTTTAATATGCCGACCATCAAAATAGAGTCAAACACAGATCATGCTTATTTGGTCATAATAGCTTTTGGTCAGAATTTTATGTAGGACAAAATAAAATTATCTATTAGTGTTAATGCCTTTGTCGGTGAAGTGTAAAACAATTTGCGGCTTACTGTAAATGCAGTCACAAAAAGGCGTTTGACTTTATATAAGGAATATAGAGACTGAGAGACTCGATACATTTAGAAAACCTTACTTTATATATATTACATTCCCAACTGTATTTAAACTTTTTAAAAATCAACTAATGTTTTAAAAAAGGGAACTTAGAAGTTTCGGGTCTCTTGAAGCTGTTCATAAATCATAACAAAATATTCCAAACTGTTGTTGCCTAAGGCATAAGCGGAACTCTATTACCGTTTCAAAACCACAAACAATCCCTGCTACAAGAAAACTAAACTTGTGGTGGTCCAGAGAAATATTAATCGGGTTTGATACATAGCCACTACGTTTGTTATTAACTTACTGTTCTTTCAGATGCCTTAATTTTTTCAACGCGTCGCCGGTTAAGAAGAAAAGACATGTCCATAAATATACCACAATACAGCGGCTGTACAAACAGTCTGAAATATTAAATGTAATATAAGCATCATGTAATAGTTCATATTTACTGAAAATCATGTGTTATAAGTATTCATTTTCTATCGTGTATTCAGCTACCAAAGCTAGGTTTTGTCCGTATTATGAAATTTGACATTTTATTTAAAACCAATCAGTGTCAGTTAACACAAATACTGTTACATATGCCAGAACATACTTGTCCGTTCTCTGAAGTCGTTCTTTGCCCGGCATCCATACATGGTTTGATACCAAAATGATGGACAAGTATCCACAAAGACTGGCAGCCAATAAAAAGAAATGGTCCTCGTCAATGAAAGATTTGAAATAATCAGTTGAATCATAGGTCGTGTTCCAAACAGGGAATGGAATAAAACATTTGTCACTTTTGACAGGAATACCTGTTAGGAAACCTGCGTACATTGCTAGAATTATGCCAATGGTGACTGGTGTGGCCAAAATCATGGGTAACGAATAGCCAACAACTTGAGCCATGATCTTGCAAGCCACTTTGCCGACTTTGAAGCAAATGACACTTGACAAAGCGCCTACCGTAGCTGTAAGAAATGGCAAATAGTCGTAGCATCCTCTGTCGAAATTTTTTAGCGATGTGAGTTCCACTAGTTCTAACGGAGACGAGAGATTAGCCGTGTGCGAATAGTTGTATAAAACACGAACGCAGCTATCAGATGAATTCTCGCAACCGAGTCCGTATATTGCAGTTGGAAGTAGGATTGAAAGGCACAATTTCCAAAAATTCGTATACAACATCAGTTTTGTTCGATACCGTCGCATCTGTCTTGCCAAGAACGAAAAACCTTTAGAATCTTTGCCACCTTCTCGGACGAAGTTTTCCCACCAATAAACACTTGTTAGAACAGGGGCAATCACTAGAAGGATCTGGAAGAGTAGACCGTTCTCCAGGGTTTGGTGGAAGTATAGCCACCAAAGCGCTGAAATGGCAACCCTATCCTTAATCTAGTCATTTTGAAAATCAAATATATGGAGCATTAACTGCATGTACTGTATATGTATTTTGCTGTATATTGTGTGTACTCATGGCATATAGCTTTAGGTATTTTCAATTAAATCATAATACTAACAGATATGCCTTTAGACAAGAAGTATTACCTAGTGAAAAGTAAATACAATAGACTGAGAAGAAGGGAAAGTCCTAAATCTACATGGAAAAATAGCATCTTCGATTGATAAAATCTTATTTAGACTGTTCATCAATGACAATAAAAGATTTCACACCACTAACGTCCACTTGCGCATGAACAACATTTTCAAATGAAAACAACATACAACTTATGATCTCAGAGAACGAGAAAATATTACTACACAATAATGTAGTGCATACAAATAGCGCATTGAACATGTGTCACGAGTACTTATCACCAGCTGAAGTAATTTGAATTAATCTGAGAAAAAGGTAAATCTTACCTAGACTGCCGATCTGCCCCGCCGCTGCGATGATGCTAAACACGGTTATCAACGTCATCATGGGAACGGTGCGGTTACCTTCTTCTTTCTTCCGCGGGAAGAAGACCTATAATCAAATTGAAGGGTCATTACATGCCCAATATTTGTTGCCCCTTGTTCTATGTGATTCTTGATATGCTGGTTGGTTTTATGTGTTGTTGGCCACTTAATCATGGTGCTCTAATGCGTTGCACTGTCTGCTTTATTTACGATAGTTTGATTTTCTTTAATTGCAATTGACATTCTTTAGACATACAAAAAAGTAAAATTATTTATTGTAACAAAACCTATTAGACGTCAAACTTATCAAATGCACTGTCATAAATTGCAGCAACGTACGCCTGACAATAACAGGTCAGCAAACAATAATCTAGTTGCATTTAATTTACTTTTTGGTGGCTTTCATTCACTCTTTTGTTTAATAATTCGTATATGTCCTTTTAGCTAACAACACTTTTAGAAGAATGGCAGAATGTGGGAAATACAATGCAATTTATGTTCTGATAATGTTATTGATGTTCGCCTTATCAACTATAGGATCAAGAAGAAATACAAACAAAATTTATTTTCAAGAAAAGATTAGAATCGACATGTTTGTTATGGGGTGGTCAATAAAGTGGTTTTATCAACATACAGTAAAGTCCGTTTAAAAGGAACTCGCTTATAAGGAACTTCCGACTACTAGAAACTGACTGTCATTCCCCCAATGTTTACCAAGGAACTTGTTCACTATACGTTTATAAGGAAATTCGGTTATAAGGAACAGACTTTCACGGTCCCAAAGAGTTCCTTTTAAGCGGATTTAACTGTATATTTAACCATCACTAGTCAAACCTTCAGTATCCCTGGAGCAACCCCGATGGACAGAGAGTACAGCAAGCCTGATATCGGGTCCAGGTGTGGCATGATGAGAAAGATCATAACGTTGAGGCCGACTGAGTGCAACGTCTCGATCAACAGCGTCTTTAAACATTTTAAATGATTCAAATATACATTGTAACGCTTCATTTTGCGGCTGTTAAAGTGTCTTGTAAGCGAAATTTTTGTTTGTGTGTGTATTTACGTACCAGTTAATTTCCTACTTTTTGTTAGTGTCTATAATTCAAACCGCTAACGAAAAAGCATATGTGTTATCATAGCAAAGGACGCAATTAAAGCTTAACAGAAAACAAAATGTTACATTACAAAAGTTACCATGAAGATGATTGACCAATCAGGCGACGCTCGACCAGACCCCTGAAACAGAAGTCTCCACAACGACTTGATGGATGCAAAGAAGTACGGAGACCCCGACATCACCACGAGTGCCCAAATCCACTGTATATTCGTTTCGTGGCTCTGATATCGAAGCGCCCCGTTCAACGTCTTCAGGCTGGTGTCTTGCATCGTATTGTTGTCGTTGTCCACTGGGAACGATTGGAAGATATTCGCAGTGATCACAATAACGCACAATTTCACAACCACTGCGCATGTCAGTGTTACTGCAAACAGAAGGCCACACATTATGATCTTGGCGACAACGAAGATGGACTCCCAAAACTGGACGTCGTCAGATGAAACGTTGTCTTGTGAACTTTCCATGAACCTGTCCCACTGTTTGATCGTTTTTCTGAAGAATGCAAAAAATTACAATTATGCTTTTGTTATCTTTGTATGTGTGGCAAGGCGGTAACTTAAAATTTCCTGGATAAATCAATAAAATAAATATAAAGTATAAAAAAAAATTGACAAATCCAAAACACACATGTTTATTCTGAATGTCTGTTACGTTGTTCTGTGTGTTTCGTGATGTTCTAAGTGTTTGTGTTTGTACGGGTCATTATGTAATGGTATCCCTAAACTTGACCTGTCTACATTGAATGCATTTTCTTTCTTTGAACATCTTCTCATTTTATTCATATTAAAGTAGTCTTAGTTTTCTCATAAACGGTAAATTTAACAAATGCCAAAAGCACCAATTCAAAAGTAATACGACATGTATTATTAATGTTAATAAAATGTTTGATGTTCTTTATCAACATGTTTTTAGACTTTTGACTCTGCCGCGCAACTCTCTGTTGTATTAATGTTACTACTCGCTCAAAGTTATTATACAATCCATCTACATATATTTATGGTGAATGAGTCCAGACCAACATTTTTACGCAAATATGGCATTTGACTGTTAAGCATGACCACGCCTTTTGAGGCATCGAAATGTTTATTGCGCTTACCAGTCCGTCTCATCAAGGTCTACAGTTTTATTGAGTAATATTAAAATGTGTCATCCAATTATAAAGTTGGGGCCCGGACAAACATTAGTTTTAACAAATGGACATTTGTCCTCTAAGGCCATACCTATTAGAGTTTCAAAATGATTCGTGCGCGAGACACCCCTTCTCATCACTATTAGCAATTTGCCAAGTAATATTTAAAACAATTAACACATTTATACATTTTCAGCTAAGACGAGCCACGTCAGGAGGCACTTACAGACGGACGGACGGACGCATGCACGCACAGACAGCGAACAAAATGTGATATCCAGCTCACCTTACATGGACTCCATAAAAATCAGCTAAATACTTACTTTGATTTCCGCTCGCGGGTCATTGGCGGCGGTTGGCTCTTTTCCTCAAGTTCTGAGAACCCCACAGTACCATTCATCTTTCCATTTGCCAATGGTTTTGTATCTATTTGGATGTCAGGCTCGCTTTCTAAGCTGTTGCCCCTATAAATATAAAATACACAAAAATGTAAGTAAAATGTCTAGGAAATATATAAAAACCAAAGCATTATTGTCATCACTTTTTGTGGAAAGAAATGTAAAGTATTGATTCACCACAGAAACAAAGAAGGGTACGAACTAAATTGACGTCGGTTAACGACTTTTTTTCAACATGTTTTTTTTTTATCTTATGTACATAACTTGTTACTTGTTACATAACTTGTTAATAATATGTTATTATAATCAGTTTTCTTTACATTAAAATTTGTTTCGTTGATTAGAAATGTCCAACTATACTTTCATATAAGTAATACATACTACTCGTTAAACAACATATTGTATACATACATGATTCCATAAATAAACACAACATACATGCCAAATGAATAACTATCACTATCCCCATCTTCCTCACTACTGTCACAAACAGGGTGCCCTATGTCGTCATCGTCGGATTCTTGGCCATCTTGACCATCGAGGTCATTTTGGAAGCCTGGGTTGACCACACCAGAGTCTCCTCTGTGCATTGAAAAACGCTGGAATATGTCTGGACCACGCTTTGGGAAAAAGTGTTTCTTGTCCGACGCACCCTGAATAAACAGAAATATAAGGTTGATTTCATTCAGTTCAAAGATTGCCTGGCAAACATGGTCTGGTTGACGTTTTTAGACGCTTAATGATGCAAGGGTTTTTATGTTTGTTTTTTGTTGTTGTTGGTGTTTTTTCTTTTTGTCCAAAACACATTATTTGTCGCACACTTTTGCAATTCCGTTTGCACTGTTCATTTTTTTAGTATGCTTAACATATTGCAAGATTTGTGAGAGATTTTAAGGGTTTAAAGTTACAGACCTAGCATCTTTAAAGGCACTCACAAAGGCATAAAAGTTATCAAATAAACTGTATTACATATATGTATAGACTCATATCATTTTGATGTGCTTACTATTGTGTTTGCGTCATTAACGCAAACAAAACTTGGAAAAAATGTAATTTGTTTCTATATAGAGAGAGACTTGTCAATATCACTAAAACTATTTGGCATGTTGCTACATCGTTTTAATTGACTGAAACAAAAGTACTTTAGAGTGTTTCGCAAATGTTATGTGCCGTTCAAATGTTTAATTATGTTACATTTTAATGTTTAGTTGTGCTTTAAGTATTAAATGTTTCGGTGTGTAATATTTGTTTAGACTTCTAGTTAAAAAAACACTAGGGTTAATCTAGATTGTTTCAACTGTTCATCCAGGTCGCTATACCGATGTTTTCTCTATTGACAAATTGTTTAACTGTTATTTTTTTCTATACAAAAAAGCAATGAAACGGGTACGCTACTTTTGTATATCTTTGTTTTGTATAGAATCAAGTAAATAATAATATAAGAATAAATATGCGTGCTGTTATTTAAAAAAAAAAAGATCAAATGTCTATAATGTAAATGTAGACAAAGGGGAAGCATATTTTTGTATCTCAAAAACCGCTCGAGTGTTCTAACGTTGTAAGTGGTTTTTAAAGGCTAGCAGTTTTTCATTTTCATAAGTGTAAACATGTTATTAGCGTTTAATACTTTTCTTCATTTCAGTTTTGTATCATACGTTTTACAAATAGCGTTTAACGACTGACGATAAGAATTTCGAGTATCAACAATTTAAATGTGAACGGTCATTGAAGGATTGATAACGATTTGTACGACCTTTAGCGGATATGGTTGATAACAAAATTTAAAAATAAAACATGCATTTTGTTCCCTGCAGGTGTCAAGATAGCATTTTGTTATAGAGTATTATTATTCACATAGATCAAACAAATAATTAACACAATTAATAGCCTGGTTAGCAAAAACATAATTGCACTCATGTTAACATGCATGATAACCAAATGAATTTGACAATGTATTATCAATTGAACAACTGATTACATGCTGGTTGGGGTAAATGATTTGATAACCACAAAACTCGTTCAACAATCTTATTCGTAAATTAGGGGGTACACAGTATCAACATTAATTCAAAAAGGAAATAACCGGAAATATTCATTTTAAAATACTATAATTAATAGTGTGTATAAAATCCATCAGTGTTGAAGATATTATCATATTTTAGGAGAAAATGATAAAAAATAATAATACGATATGATTATGTTGAATATTATTTTAACATATTTTATTTTATCATATTGGTTTTCTTGATATAATATCTAGAAGGAAGTTTTGCATATCGCTTGTTGTCCTGTGTTGTCCATTATGTGTCGTTGTTATGTCCTTTTATCAGTGTATCATTCGCTACGATAGTATGTGCTTCGTTTAACGATTCACCAGTCTAACGCAAACTAACTGCATTTGGAAAACATATCATCAAATGTTAAATAAGTTTAGTAGACAAGGCGTGCAGATGTTAACTCAAATATGAACATAAAATTATAAATATTAATCAAACATTGAAAAAGCAATCGTACTAATATAAAAATTTATATCAGTATAGCTTTTTTTCAAAGTCATGTGCAAGCATACAAAAAGTACAAGATCCCCATAATGGATAGTTCCGCAACTGTCAATAATGATCATTTATAACAGTACATAGTCAGTTTTAATCCACTAGATTAGGATTATATTGTCATGTGACAATCTGACCTAGAAAATACAAAAGAAAGCATACTTCCTGTTTGTGATAAACCTTATCACAAGATCAAAAAAAATCTACGGCATTGGGAGGAGCTCAAAAATATGTAAAACTATGCATTCCTCGATCCACAGCCCCCCCCCCCCCCCCCCCACCT
>Ga0224511_10003203_pt1 | contig 11620 bp, 5 predicted proteins | sample SF_May12_sed_USG_2_FD_169988 | JGI IMG/M metagenome (GOLD analysis project Ga0224511, IMG submission 169988) | Sediment microbial communities from San Francisco Bay, California, United States - SF_May12_sed_USGS_8_1 | ecosystem: Environmental > Aquatic > Marine > Sediment | place: USA...
CGGACGCTTAACAGATCTCCGATTTGGCATGGCCTAAGTCTGCACAAAACACCTGAAATTTGACATCATTTTTTCAAACTCTCTTGTCTATCATTAACCTCAGTTACGTTATCAACAACGTATCCACTTAATCTGACATTGCATTTATGCAAATGAAATAAGTTGCGTATATGTGACCTAAGATAACAACCTGACTTTACATGCTTCACTTTTCCTCGCAACCGCGTAGCCTCGTGTTTGGCCCAGGAGTCAATTCGGCTTCGGCAAATATTATGGAAGCTTTTTTATATTTATATCAGAGAGAAACGGATAATAAAAAAATTTGAGAATACATTAGAAGCTACACGTGTGTATACTTAGATGTGTCGATACTTTCATTCGTTACTGTATCCTAAAAGTTACACTCTCAGAAAAATCTTGTTAATCATACAAATATCCTAGATTATAATTAAATATATATGTATACACGTTGTATATATTTGTGCAAAACAACAGCCAAATAGTTCAACATTTCGTTTCTATTTGAGTTACCAGTTAAATAATTGTTAAAAATAAAAAAGGCCTGGCTAATAACATATTATGACGGATAGTTAACATTTATTTGATTCAACCTGTTAACATGAACATTGTTTACAGCGTCGTTAAATGTTCTTGTTGTGTACATCCTCCACCAAACAGTTGTTAGACTTCTTACAGAAGAGCTGCGTTATATCGGAATTTAATGGTAGATCTTTGAAAAACAGGGTTATTTCAACGTTTAAACATTTTGTAATTAATCTTGAAAGACACAACATGATTTAAATTAAGATATCACATGCCTTTACATTAAACCTCATAAGATTTCGAGGATGTTTCATCTACAATAGCAATAAAACATCGGGTGTTTCGAAAATCCCTCCTCTTGCGATCAATCATTAATGACATAATTGAATTGCCGATGCTTTTATATTTTATGCTTGTTAGTGAACATGAGGCACTTAACAGAGGTGCATTGTTTGTCACTGTTGTAGCCGAAAGTATTTTAAGAACAGAAAGGCGAAACCTGCAAAAAGTTACATGAAAGAATCGTTATATAAAGGTGAACCTCGCTTTTCGTACGCAGTGTTCGGTGGGGGTGGAGGTTAGGCCGTGCACAGTACGAAAAGGGCAGTCTCTCGACATAGGAACCTTGTCCTACATCGTGGTAAGATTTGTATCGGTATCTGGCTATCTTGTCATGAATAAAAGATGGAAAAAGTGTTTAAACATGTATGCCACACACGTTTAATAACAAAACACTATTAAATTAAGAGAATGGGCAAACAAAGTGTTCTCTATCCTTTGGTTCAAGCTTTTTCTACGGCTGTATATAGCTTATAGTATATATCCCTTGGGCATTTAAAATGTTCTCTATCAACAGACACATTTAAGGAAAAGCCGAATTTACAACATGTGTATGTTAAAAATATCCATTGTATTTAACTATGGCATGTAAATGAACCTGAGGTAACCTTGGTCCACACTTATATGTTCTATTAGAGTACAAAGTAGTATGGTTTATGGCACACCATGTGATTTAGCTTAAACGCATATGAAACAAGTAGCTTAAACATCTGATATTGCACATAATTATATATTGTACTACTGTGTGACAAGTAAAATGTGTTAACACTATCAACTTTACTTAGTTCATAAAATTTATTTAAAGCAGCTAACTTCCAGAATATATTAGAAAATCATTATTTATACAAATATTTCAAAATATCTCTTCAAATACATATATATTAAAGTTGTTGGAAATTAAAACAACGATGAAAACATACATATTTTCACTTTTTTGCTTTGAAAACAGACAATTTACTGCTATACATAACGGCTACTGCGTTAGAAACGCAGTAGACTATGCAAAGAAAACCGATGTTTTACCAACTATTTTGTCAACTGTCTCACTTGAATTAAGGGGTAAGTAATAATAGATTTCTCCACCAATCATAAGTTGACCAGTTTTCACCGTTTTTTGAGCATTTGGAGGTCAGCTGCTTGAAGATTTAGGGTGGTGTCTGATATAAAGTTTTAAATACTATGATACCCATTAAAAGACAATAATATTAATAATGCAACATATCGCATAATAGCATCACCAAATAAATAATCATTTCCCTAAAAGAGTGTTTCGTGATCATTAAAATATAATGATGGTGCAGTCTTCCCTTTCATCAGTTTTGTATTATTAACGGAAACGCCTTTTACGTCGTTTGAGTGGAACACCATTAAAGGCGATTGACCGGTCACACACTAGATGGCGTACTTGACGTGGTACCACGTACATAAACATGCACTATATATAAAGGAAAGGAGATGTACAAATTGCCTCTATTTTACTCTTAATTCCTTTTGTCATTGGTAATACTGAAAGTACTAAATGTTGTTAGTACTTTATGTTGTTTAGTATTTTATCATCACAGGTTGAGTCGATAAGAAAAGGCATAATTCTCGTCCAGGAAGGGTTTCTGTATTATTAAAAATTAATACATACACTTTATAATAACCCGGAATTTCATGTGTCATAGATGTCAATGTGCATTCTATAGACAACTTATGCGCTGCAGGTTTGGTTGAGTGTTTGTTTAACGTCTGTAAAAGGTCACCCCGCTCTACATCATTATGCAGTAGTATTTTTTGGACCTGTGGAGTCATCTATTGTATGTTGTTAACATTTGAAAATGCTTCGCTTATGCGTCAGTGGTGAGGCTCTTTCATTACCACTGATGAACAGCTTGAAAAATCCCGAGGCTGTTATTTTTCACAGGCAAGCTTTGCTTCTTGAGAACTTTCCTTATTTCTCAGATAATGTAACCATACTGTTGCCTTTATTAAAAAAATTACCATTCACAAATTAAGCGCCGTCTATGTCATCAACTTGAATTATTGTTACCAAGTGCAAAATGTTTAATTATACACACTCGTCGAAAAAGAATAGATTATTAATTTAAAACAGACACGTGTTTAATTTTAAATTTATATGTCCCTTTATATCGATATTGGAAATACATATTAATAAAAATAAAACAAGGAAAATGTGTAATTTTTTTAAAATGTTAATACCATAAAAATTATCATAAAAAATAATGTGCAGCCTAGTGACAACAACCCGTAGAGTGTCCAGCAGTTGACAAAAATTGGTTTAAAAATGGCATTTTAGTATAAAATTATTATTATCTTAGTGTCTGCGTTTAAAACATTAAGGTCCCGACGTGTCCGCTGTCATCTGTTTGCAGTTACATACACGTATGACTTAATAAAGCATTTGCTATTAATTGAAGTCTAAGTCTAAACGCAAAATCGAATGTATTTTGTCAATTATAGAACATACAGATAAAGACATGTCTTTGAATTGAAATATTGTTGTTATTATATATGTTGAAAATATTAATAGGGCTACCGCTTTGTTGTCAAAAAGGCCAATGCCTTAGCATAAGAAAAAGAATTGAAATACAATTACTCTAATATCAGATTTGAACATATATGAGAACAACAAAATGGAAGAATTTTGATTTTATAAGAGTATCTGTCTCTAAATTAAAGAACAAAAATACTTATTTTGTCTGTATACGATAGGCTTACACGAATGCAGAATGTCTGGCTTAATTTAATATCGGCTAATAAGTATGGCTTCATTTATTTTTGTCATTTTAATTATAATGAAGACATTCAATATTAAAAAAATAATTGACAAGAAAAGACTAAGTCGGATATTAAATAGCCGTGAAATGAGTTGTCGTCGACTGTTTTTTTGTCAAAACACTTGAAACTTAAGAAAGGTTAATGCCAGGAGACCAAGCTCATTATTAACTTCAATATATTAAGTCCTGTATTTACTGGTGCCGCTACGTTTGCTATCTAATAACGTGCATATAAATATGCGTTTTTATTGCGTACCATGGGCGTCACAGGAAGCTGTGGATGCGCAATAAACGTAGTAGGGTCGCATCGGCCACGCCGTATGTCGTCGGAAAACAAACACACACACACAAGAACGATATAGTTCGTGAAGCCACGGCGAGTTGTTTAAACATGCTTAAAATAAACATAGTGTTATGCGTTCGCAAGGTTCCCAGGGCTGGAATGCATACGGAACGCCTAAAACGCCATACTAACATTAACGTCCCCGTGCTCATTCCCACACATACATGTTCTTTGGACTATTTAAACTGCTATACAAGACCATGACGTTTTAGTAGATAGGGCATCATAGACACTATACAGTCGCCATGTAAACCATGCAGTCGTACGTTATCTAAGAAAAAGACTAGTCCCAAGGATGCAAAACCTGCGTGAAGTAATAGCAGCCTCGGTTTTATTGAAGCGTTTCGTCATCAGTAATGAACAATGCCGCTCCTTGATGCCCCTCCCGACGCATGGGCTGAACTCTATTTTCAAATGTAAACAACATACAATCAATGATATTAGAGGGACAGAAAAATATAACTACACAATGATGTAGTACGGGTCGACACTTTACAGCCGTCACTAAACAACCCGGGTAGCAGCGCAGTCTCCGTTAGGTGGCAAACAACGTAACTAATAAACTCACTAGCACCGCCAGTCGAAGACAGTAAAACACAGTGTAATAAGATAATGTAATGAGAATCATAGAACACTGGTGTAAATGTCGACATTAATTCCATATATACACCAAATTAAAAAGTTCAAGGAAAACAATGAGTAAAATCGGAATAGCTTGGTGGGGTAATATGTTTAAGTTGAGGTGACAGTAAATGGCTGTTTCAAAGCTAGTTCGTCATGGAATAACTCTGTTGTACATTGTGTAAAGATGTGCATTGGAATCGGTATGTAGATATCATCTCATGAATGTTGCCACATCAACTCTTGAATATTGCCACATCAGTGTAATACCCCTATTACACTACGACCACGAATCCCACGAATCTCCAAGAATTGACAATTTTCTGGATTTGTGGTTGAATCGTTATCAGTTCGTGAAGTTCCTGCCAGTTTCGTATATATTCGTTGTGACTTCTGATCAATCGGGAATTCGTGGCAAAGGTTTTGAACTGTTTTAGCCACAAACTCCCGATTCCAAAAAAACGTTGTTAATTCGTAGCAAATTCGTAGTGCGTTCTTAGCCATCGTAACTGAATCGTGATCGATTCTTATGCATTCGTAGATATTCTTAACTCATTCGGGGATTCGTGAAGCCCTTGATTGACCACGAATCGGTTACGAATCTGTCACGAATCCCACGAATTCTCGCCGAAGCATGTACCAAGAAAGTAAGAACTACACAATGTATCTGCGAGTTCACGATAGCGTACGAATCAGCCCCGAATCCGCTACAAATCTCCCGAACCTATCACGAATCAGCTACGATTATCGGACAGTTAGGTATATAAGGGGTTTAACACTAGCACTGGTTCCAATATAAGACGGGGGGTCGTTGCTCCTGTTCATTGTTCTATTAAAATATGCATAAGCAGTCAAACATTTAGTGTTTTGGAATTTCATTAGTGTTTGTGCAGATTGCAATGTCTGATTCCTCAATTGTACTTCAATTTCTCTAAGTGTGACTGTCTATTGTTCGTTTGGAAAAGGTGCGAAACATTCGCAGGTCAGTCTTTCTACAAGCTAAAGTCTCTTCCCACTGTCAAATAACCTTGAACCATGATTGTTTGCAACCTGGGAAAGAGTATATTAGTCTACTGCAATGTTCGTCAGAATCACAAATTTTATGCAATGTTTCCTACCTCTTAACCCATAATATGACTAGTGAATGTAATTGAACTGTAAATGATACGACTTTCAACCACGATTTCTGAACATGGCATCACAAATCATAAAAAACACTATTCATATTTAAATAAAGTTTATTCCAAATAATAACTGATATTTTTAATAGAAATGATATTCAACTGATGAAAGGGAAAGCCCTCAGGAAGCATAGCCTGCACGAGAAAACAGCAGCCTCGGTTTTATTGTCATTTGTTAGTTTCAAATTTGAAACTAACAAATTCGCATGCATGGCGCAAATGCACTCATAAAGAATATTGCACCAAACTTTATTTTCAAACTTTATTGGTTTATTTTCACAAGGAACCATACAAAAAAGGTAGTTTACCTAACATAATCATAATATAATTTGTTTTGTCAATTATTTAATGAAAACTTTGGCGTAAATAATGAATGCAGACGTCAAACAGACCACCAAAGTAAGTGCGCAAGTTGAAACTAAAGGGTGGGGTATAGTTGTCTAAAATAACGTTATTTCTCTACCGCAGAGGCATTCGATGTTAAATCAATGGCAAAGGTCTATAACACGGTTCCGTTTATAACACTAGTTCGTGTCTTGGACCCCCATCAGCCTTATAACGGATCTACAGTGTAATGTTAGGTCATTAGCTGCTGACGATTGTGCCACGAAATCACACAATAAGCCAAGATGCCAAGAAAACCGGCAGGCATGCAAAGGGGAGAGGGAAGGCAATCAAGCGAATCTGGGGAGATGAAACAGACGGCTCCCAACCTAGAGAAGCTACCCCTTCACCAGATCCACCAGCTGCAGAGATAGAGAAAGATGATGCAGATTCAGCAGCACAGTCAGCGGTTGCTGAATCAGTTGCTAGTGACGTTGATGATGAACTAACAGCTTCGTCACAGTCCAAGAGCAAGAAAGCAAGGGTCTTGCCCAACCTCACAGAGAACGAACAAGAGGAGGTGGCCCTATTTCTTCATTTCAAAACTGATGTCCAAGCTCGGTTGAATGCCTTTTATACCTATTCCACGAACTGTCGAGAATAGTCCCGAATTCACATTTATTCGCACTCAATTCGTGCAGGCGTTCGGCGAATTCTGACTGATTATTTATTGGTTTGTAACGTTCGTGCAGTTTTCGTAATAGATTTTTGTAAATCGTAGTGAATTCTTGAAACTATTCGTGCGACTCCAGCCGAATTCCACGAATATTCGTAACACTGTCGCACCTGTATCGCAACTGAATCGTAGAGAATGGTGAATTATGCCAGAATGTTTGCAAAATCTTACGAATCCTCACGAATCCTGAAATTTGTCAATTCTTGACGATTCTTGGGATTCGTGGTCGTAGTGTGATAGGGGCATAACCGATAAAGAAAGGGAATGGGCAATTGTTAATGTGTACTCTATCCTTTGATTCCACCATTGTCAACTAGTATATATAGCTAAAAGTGTCTAGCGCTAGAGCCAATGCGGTCGTAACTTCTCTCAATCAACATAATCATTTAACTAATAGCAGAATTTACAACCTTTTAATCTAGAAATAAGTACTTACACGCAAATGTCCATTGTCTTTGGCAATGCTATTTTAATGAATTATTAGGCGACCCTGGTCCACAAATAGATCATCTCATTTGCGGAAAATTGTAGTTTCATGGCATACCATGTACTTTAATTCCAAACAATTAATCACTTAGCCTAAACACCCAAACTTGCACATAACAAAAATGTTTAGTATTTCGTGACAAATAATGAAAGTGTACATTTTTTACTTATCTTAGTTGGTGACACGCATTTAAGAGCTGAGTTGGTCTTTGCCTGATATGATATTTTAAAAAGTCGATTGCATTATTGAGAGAAGACAATTAATCGGCTTACACGTGTCGATAGATAGTATTAGCAACTATAATATCCTTTCTCTAACACATTAAAATATAATGATCGTATTGTTGAAGAAAATGCCTCTCCCGTCGTTTGAATGGAACACCATTGGAGGCGATTGATTGGTCACACACAATAGTTGGCGTACTTCGCGTGGCACCACGTACTTAAACATGCTGTCTTGATAACTCCAGTTAACTCTTAATTCCTCTTGCCATGGGTAATACGGTGAGTAAAAATGACGGAAACATTGGCGATAGATCAGTGTATATAGTATATAGGTCGGGACTGTGCATTAACTGATAATAACGACTTTTGTTGTATAGGTGTCCATTGATGTACGTATGTACTACTGAAATTTGTGAAACACTTTAGAAGTGCATCAGTTGAGACCATTTGTGTCACCTTACGGTTATTTACCGACGTTATACTTTAAATAAGGGTGCCATTAGTTCGGTCTGAAACGTTTGTTCTTAGTTCAAGTCTGCAGAATGCCGTATATTACTTACACGGTGATTATCTGTATATCGAATATCCAGAATGTTGATATTTTAACAGACCTATGATGCGATTGGGGTGTGTTATCTTCTTCTTCGTCGTCTTCTTTTTCTTCTATACCAAGAGATGGCTGAAAAAAATGCTGAAGACCATGTAAAGAGAGTCATTTTAAAGGGACATTGACACAAAACAACAAACGTTGTACATGTTTCCCATGTATCACCTGTTTTCTGTATATAAATGAAAGAGTTCAACTATAAAATGTAATGTTACCATCTTGGTAATGTCATTTTTTATAAATTTGAGTAGCGCAAAAATAGGTCAATTTTATCTTAAACGGCCATATAACACTTTATACATTGTAGCTAACTATCGAAACATGTTTGTTATACATTCTCTCTGATACATGTAAATTTGAGTAATACCACGGATTACGATGTTTATTTTAATAAAACAACCTTGGAAGTCGTAGTACATGTAGACATAGCATGATTTTATGCAGCGTTTTGTTAGTTTTGAAACACAATTCGAACTTTATATATAGTATATAACATAAAAGTGACGCGTTTAAATTTATATTAATCATTTGATACATCCAAAATATTTCAAAGACATAACTGAATTAAATTGGCATTTCACATAACCAATGCGCAGGTTGCACTGCTACTCAAATAATCTTGATAACTAGACTGTGTGCGAAAAATATATTTTGATTTTATTATAAGAAACAGGTATATATTTCACATTTGTAAAAAAAGTACGTAACCGTGTAACCGTGTAGTATCAAAATATAATCGTAAATCAGGTGTTATTATGGTGCAAGCCATTTACATGTTAATATTTCATGTTAAAGTGTTTTGTTGGAAATTTTGTGCAATGAGTAATATTTTAGCAGTGACAATAAATAACATCTCATAAACCATGTAGACATATCATCAATAAACAAGGGATTCCATTGCATCAGTGCACAACACTTAATGTGTTTTTTTTTAATTTTTCACGATAACCACCGAGACCTCCATTGATTATTCAGTTCAGCAGTTAAAAGGGATTTCCAATAGTTCTTAAGAGTTTAACTGGCCAAAACATTGATTATGTACTTCTTTTGTGGTAACAAATATTACTGCGCATGCCATTACCAGAGTTCAGAAACAAACTCTAAAGCATAAAACATTACTTTCAGGATGATTTAAAGATGATCCTAATAACAAAATTGCATCGACATAAAGACTTCTTCGGTTCTAGAACGGTTTTATCATGATGTAGAGATTTAATAGCAGTGGCAGCATACATATATATTATGATCATTGAAAGAATAGTCAGCACAAAACCTTTGTGTGTAATATTGACTATTATAAAAACGCTGTGCAGGAGAATAATTATTTTAAGATGATGTTTGTTGCCGTTTGTATTGCATGTTCAATTTGATTGATAACTGTCAATCATGAAAAATAAACACGACATTCTAAGTGTTATGCAAAATGAGTGGCATTTCATTAATTATGCATGGGACTATGACACGGAAAAACAATGCCATTTGTGTTGCAACGGAATCGAACTTATGTCGTTTGGCTTTCTAGTTTCATTACATGGCACAACAAAGTTATAAGAGGGTATACTGGAATCACACTGTCCGTCCCTCCTCTGTATGTCGTTATGTCTTGGGGTAATATCCAATGACTACTATATACAGCTTCGTCAAACTTAATAGGCTAGTGGGTATAGCTGACTGAGAGATGTGCATTGCACAAGAAAGACATTTGTTTACTCACTTGTTTGTCAGGCATTGTGTCTGTTTTATTTAAATGATGGACTTGAATTTCTCAAATACTTCAAGTTTATTAAATAGCTGAAAATCATACCATATATAGAGCTATATAGAGCTAATTGAGAGCTTATTGTGAGTAAATGGAAGGAGAACCGTAAATCTTCCCTTAAATGCATTAGAGACTGCCTCTTTTTTGAAGGATAATTTGTTCTCAAATGACATCGTTCAAATCTCTACATGTAACTGTATCTTTTAAAAACCCTTATGTTGATCTCTTTAAGATGAAGTGCCTATGAGTATTTGCGCAAGGAAAGTAAGTCATTGCCTTTTTACCGAATAAGCGATAAGTATCTGACAAAATGCACACGGTGTGTATTTCAGGGCGTGTTTCCCACATAAGGGCATTTCGTTATCGTTGTGCCCAAACTAGACGTTATACTATATGTAAATCGTCATTCTGTTGCCCATACTAGGATACATATTACAGGCATTTCGTAATCGTACTGCCCATGCGGAGCCAGCGTCGCTGTATAAATTAAAAATACAGATAACCCTTCCTTACATTTCATGTTAAAATGTAAGAAATTTACTACTAGGAATACAATCATTTGATAGGTGTTAGCATTTTTGCAAACGTGTTTAATTAGCAGTCAGTAGAAGAGCAGCTGTAAAAGGTATGGTTGAAATATTTGTGCGTGGCAACGTCTTTAAAAAGGTAAATGTTAAAACAATAGTATATGCTATGTACGAAATCCCTAAGGAAATTGAGAAAAATGATGCAGACTTATTCGTTATCTTTTAAAAAGGTGCACAAATGTCAGAGCTAGGCAGCAATTTTCAGTTCCGAACGCTGCCGTAGGGACTTTTGTAGAACTTTAATTTGACACGATTGCAGACAGAAACAGATTTACACCCGCATGCGTTGCAGACATTTAATAAGAAGAAGCTAAATGTTATGAATCAAGGTACATACAGTCTATGTTTAGGTACAACATGACAAAAGGATCTACACAAAAAGATAATGCAAACAGACGACAAAAAAACCAATCAGAGCTGTAACACATTATAGGAATTCATGTAAGGAAATTGAACATTTAATTTTATTGTAAGGAATTTATGCTATTCATCATGGGGGTATCACGTGACTTTAGAAAATAACAAACACGCGTAATGGCTTCCAAAAACTATCGGTAAGTTCATTACTTTGTTAAAATATGGTTATTAAGAATTCTCATGTCAACATTGCACCTAGCCTACCTTATACGCAGTAGCTTTTTCTTTCTATCGGTATAAAAGTCATCATTGTACGATTAGTGGTTTTTGAGAACATTCATTGAATTGTGCCGAAATAGCGATTTTAGCCGAGATAACTTCCACGAATCACTATTTATTTGCTCAAAATTGACTAAAATGTTTTTATTGTTTATTTTAATTTTCGTCCTATATAAGTCTACATAATTGTGTTTGGAAGAAAATTTGGCGCACACTTGCCTCTTTTTAATTATGTAGTAACAAAGACACGTTTTCATAAGAAGTAACCTCCACGAAAAGAATCTAGTAACATCCACACGGAGCTGTATAATTCATTTTAAAATAATAAACAAGAAAAAGTAAAACAGAGGCTGTTTTACAGAGACGGTCTATGTTGAAGCTTGGTGTGATATGCAAATTCATGAATTGTTATGGGAAGTGCTTTATGTCATGAAATGTTCACTTGGAGTTCCA
>Ga0224511_10003204_pt1 | contig 11618 bp, 4 predicted proteins | sample SF_May12_sed_USG_2_FD_169988 | JGI IMG/M metagenome (GOLD analysis project Ga0224511, IMG submission 169988) | Sediment microbial communities from San Francisco Bay, California, United States - SF_May12_sed_USGS_8_1 | ecosystem: Environmental > Aquatic > Marine > Sediment | place: USA...
AGTTACTAAAGGGGCACACACAATTTGTTTTATACATATAATGACAACTCATGTATTCTAAGAATACTGTCTTTAGGCCGCTATTACATGACTTGTGTGTCCGTAAAAATGATGGATGGTCATCCGTAAAAAATCGCTCAACAAAGAAATCGTTGGGTCTATTACATGTATGCGTTTCCTTTCCGTTAACAGACAGGTGTCCCTTTCGTTTCGCTTAATGAGAGATTTTTTTATGGATGACGGACAGACAACGCATAGGTTTTTACTTGAATTTATATATAATTTGAAGTGAAACTTCGCTTAATTGCGAAAAAGCATTTAATTTTAATTGACTTATAGCTAAAAGCACTCCTTTTAATGCCCCAACACTTTGACAGCAGAAATATTGTACAGTAATTAAAATAAGTGTTGTTTTGAGGCAGTAGAAATAAATTTATAAAAGTGACACCAGTTTGTGTGTTCTGTTGATATACATATAATTCAATAAAATAAAAGTGATCTAGATAGCAAATTAATTCGAAGAAATTCAATTTTTACATGGTAATCTATGAGGCCGAGGGATTTTAAACGCATGACTTTACGGACACATAAAATAAGTACCATGCATTTTTACGGACACCTTTCGGATGGCCATCCGGCATTTTACGGACATATGTAATAGCTTACTTTGTGCCAGATCTCACAGACCTTGACATTTATGAAAGCTGAAATAAACAAAGTCATCACAGTCATTACCTAGACTAGGATTAAATGAGTAGTTATAAGCATGTCTGTCTAGACAAATACAAGACAAACTGATGAAATTAATACCTCCTTTGAAACACAGTGAAAATAAAAAAATTGAGTAACTTATTTGTTCAACTGAGTTGATTTATTCAGGAAACTACAAATAACTGAGAAAAACAACCTGATCAATTAATCAAAACATTCACCATAAAATAGACATCTAGATGAACCCTTAGTCTACAGTGTATCATATAAACACAGTGACACACAGTGATGACAACTTGACACCCACTCAAATGTTCCAAATCAAAACCATAAAAATTCCTTGAAGCTTTAAAAAAGCCTTTAATCAAACATAGGAAAAGTGAATTTTCGACTATTTACCATTCACAAATCGCTGTCAGGACTAAGGAATCACCTTATTAGGTGACTAGGCAAGCAATAGGCGTATAATCCTTAGCAAAAAGCCATACAAGGTGTATTAACTAAATGGCCCAATTCATATGTCATTTTTAAGCACACTTTATGTAAATTCTTCAAACTGAATACCGTAGATTCTTCTAAAGTTTAAGGTAAAAATGTTTTTAAAAAAATGAACCTTTTTATTTAAACATACAATATACTATATGAAAGTACATTCTGCATAAAATAATTATGAAAGTATAATTATTTTTTTTAGACTGGGCATTGTGACTAAATCTGCCAGACTATGGCAGCAGTCATAGTCAACTCTAGTAGCAGCTAACAAGAATGAGGTGATTTTTTCTTGCTTCCTATTCACAATACTGCCAGGTTTTGCAACTTTCTGGTGAAGACATTAATAGTTTGGGTTTCCCTCTTCATGCAGAATCTCTTGCAGAACATTGTCAGATCAGCGAAATGATAAACATTACTTTCCGTTTACCTTGCAGAGTTGCACTTTCTTTCTAGAGCATGAGAGATCCCCCTCCCCCTTGCCACTTAAACAAGCTTAGGTAATTGCCCCCATTGCCACTATCTTGTGTGGGTCTTGACTTCTTTGTTGTTTTCTTCCAATTATAGTTTGAGGTATTGCCCCCTTTGCAACTTTATCTCGTTTGAAATTAACCTCCGTTGCCACTTTTTGTCTAACTTGGAAAATTGCATTTCTCGGCTTTCTGACAAACTATCTTGCTTGGCGTTATTGCCCTTTCCCCACATTTTTTCACCCCTGTTCAATTTAAAATTAAAGTTACAACCATTTGGTAGATATTAAAGTATTTCTCAATATGGACATCATTTTTGCTTCTTAATTTACATGTAGCTGATACACTGAGCTAAATATAAGTTCATTCAGAAAACTACAATACATTCATTGACTAGAGCAATGATTTCTTTGGACATCACAGGAAACTGCAAGGAAAGCGAGAAAACCTAATAAACTGTTCATATATCATGCCACATGTGCTTCAGGTAACTACTTGAAAAAAAATAGGGATTAACTTTTACTGATATTATGATTTCTTATGAAAATGGCTGAAATGGATAAAATAATTTGTGAAAGCCAAACATATGTCGCTGTTTTTTGTCTAGTAAGAGATTTAAGGTTACCTGAAGTGCAACATTACTATTTTTTTTGTTAGGCCTAACAGGCTAACACACGAGAACTCATCAACCCATGGGAGAATGTACCTGGTGGATAGCTAGACAGAAACTGGCCTCATTTCCACATACATTCCCAGGTAATTGCAGAGACTACTCCACCCTACCGCCAATAAATATCATCCCAGAGTCTGCCAAAATATAGTCCATGCTTCTTACCGTATATATAACACTAATGTCAGTTTGAACATAAAATACAACTACTTCTACAATCTACATTGAAGAAATAGTCACAACTAAGGGAGAGGTTCCAATAGCTTTTAAAAGCTTCTCGAGTCAAAAATACCCAGTCTGCATAAGCTTTTTTAGTAGATTTGTATTGGTATTTTATTAATATAACACCTATACTTTATTTTCCAATATGTATTAAAAAGAACTGAAAAATGTTACTTACCTCTCCTTCAGAAAAGGGAAGTACATCCGAGTGCTTTGAATCGCAGACGACATCAGTAATGCTCTGAATCGGGCGCTCGGGGATCCCAGGGAAAGACTTGGCACAATCGTACGCTAGGTACCTATAAACTTTCCATGAATTTCCAAAATCGTAAGATCGTTCTATATACATAGCCTTTGGCTTAAAGGTCTTGAAGGTCATAATCAAATGAGTGAAATGAAATTCAGCCTCTAAATCCAACTGAATGTACACATTTTGCACACCATTTTCGGCCTGCCACCATTTTTTTGTTCTATCTCTGAACGACGACACTAGGTTCTCGATCCGGTGGCTACGATTATTATTCGAGGACCACGGCAGCCTAGAATCACACTGAAAACACTTTTTCGGCGCTTCTAAATGGCTCACGATACAGTATCGCTCAGGCCGATCTAGACCGCACGTGGAGCTAGCGGTGAGGTTGGCCTCTCGTCCAATAAGCAGGTCGCCCGTTACTGGGTAACAACTGCCCTGCGCACAGGCACTTTCCAGACTGTTGTCTACATACTGGGTGTGGATAACTGAAACATTGAAATGTCCAGGTCAGAAAATAACTTTGAATCAAATTCAATCAATTTTAACTGCAGTGGTAATAAATAATAGATAGAAAAATAATCTTTAATTCAATATATTTTTTTATAATTCTACAATTTCTACTTTTATTCCATTAGGAAATGATGCTGTAAACAATTTCAGCAATAATTCGAATGCAATATTTTCTCTTTATCGCCTGTTTCTGTGTTCACGTTTGCTAATATATTTGTTAATAATTTCAAAGAGACTAAGAATTCAAATTTTTTTTAATTTTCTTTATTATTGATCTTTATATATTCCAATTTGCAATGGATAATAAATTAAATGTAACTTCAGGCTTAGAACAAGTTTTGATAAAAAAACACTATAACTGTAGAATTCTTTGGACATGCGATTTATCTAATTTTATAGGTCAGATTAGACTTTTGGATCAAACATAACATAAATAAGAAATATGTTCAATAAGATTATATTTAATAAAATAAAGTATTCATAAACTTTACCAAAACAGGATTATTCTCTTAGTATTTAACATTTTCTATATTGATAAACATTCCAATATTTCTAGAGCTGCAAGTTTAAAACTTTCCTTTAAACAATGTACTTTAATGTCCCGATAGGTTAGAGCAGGTATAAAGGAGGTTTGTTTGTCAAGTGAGCTTCTATATGACACCAATAAATACCATATGATTAAACATTTTGCCAAGATATGGGTGGGTGGATGAGCTATGGGTTTAACCCTTATTTTTCAACTAAATCGTATTCACTACCCTGTCTACCCACCTAGCAGACCTATGCTGTTTGGTTATGAAAAATCTTTATTTTAACCCTTAATTTTCAACTTAATTGTGATCACTACCCACCAAGTACTTTTTCTTTTTGTTTTTAAAAATTCTTCATTTCAAGCCCTGTTTTCATACAAGTGACTGCTTCCTCGCATGAGTTGACTTGAACGAAATGCCAAAGATCAATCTCAATTGAGAAACATGTTCTAAAGCCAACAGAATCTCTGCAAGAACACAGTTTTTATAAGCCCAACAAGGAAATTGTTTCAAGGGTACGGTACTGATTAGTAAAACCAAAAATGTGGTCTTCAGTTCAATTCATTACAAACTTTAAGTCAACAAGTCAATTGCTTGAATTTTTAAAACCATTCATGAAAAGGTAAATTTTATGTTGCAGGAAATTTTGTTTTGGCAGCATAAAATATACAGGTAAACACAAGCTGATCTTTCTAGATTACACAATAGACTTATTAAGCAAAAAGTTTAAATAAAATGTCTAACTTAAATAAAGACATATTTACATATCATTAAGAACATGAAAGACATAAAAATGTCATGATGTATAAAACACAAACAGATGAATAGATTTTACAAGGTCAATGACCTCTGAGTCTTGTGACCTAAAATTGTCTTGTCGTATATTTGCTGAATTCATTATTTATTCAGATTTTAACTCAACAATTTTGCAGTCTACTTGAACATTAAGTAAAATGAGTCATTGTCAAAATAATTTCCTAAAAATATTATTGACTTTCTTCAATTAAAAAGGCATTCTTTTATTTTAGGCATTGCATGTATTTTAGAAGTTGGTAAAAATGATAATTGGCGGGCTGTATATTTTCAGTTTTATAGTAAAAAAAGAGGAAAACTTTGCTTTAATATAAATATATTTATCACTTCACTATATAGTATGCAAATATTCTTTTTCATAGAAATTGCATTTCCTTTTAAATTTTACAACTAACATCCAACATTGGTAATTGGTAATAATTAAAGTTTCTATAAAGATTTGAATACGGACAGTTTTTTGTAGAACCATCCTGATAAAATCATAAAAATGAGCAAAGGCAACATCAAGATATGATTCAAAACACCAACAAGCCAAATTAAATTAGTGGCAAAAGCCGCCAAACAAAAATACAACCCAAGTAGAAAAGAAAAATCAACCCAGTCGAAAACAAGGTTAACAATCTACCATATGCGTTAGTAGAGATTGGTCATTTGATTAATGTATGTTTGATAGATGTTAATTTCTCCTGGGGTTAAGACCCAGTATGGTTTCAACTTACCGCCACACACTAAAATATATTCTTTATGACCATAAATTAACTTTTCACCCAAATTGTATGAAATTGTATGCCCACTATTCAAGCCATATAGACGAGGTTTACATTACATTTAGAGGAGAATAAATATTTTTAATAAGAGTATTTTCAACTGAACACACTCAAGCAGCCTATGATCAAGCAATAAAAGCTAAATAAATCCATATAAAAGCATAATTGTTGATCACATTGAACATAACAAATGCATTAAAGATGTGAAAGCACCGATTATGAATTAAAGAAAAAAATTAAATGTTCATTTCCTGAATAAAGCATTCTATACACAAAAACACTCCAATCAAAGCATAGACTGTTCAAACAATAAATTTCTTTTTGTTGTTTTTCTTGAGTATGTTCTAATTAATGCGCAAACAGTACCCTTTGCCAAAGACTATGGTACAACATTCTCTGATCGTCATCGAATGTGAATTTGCCAAATGGTTTCATTCTAGAGTTAGGATTTACCGGTAACCATATTTCTGTGGAAAAAGCCTGACCTGGTCAGTCAATGACTCATTCATGAGCTTATGATCCACTCATGTACATGTATTCAGGCAATGGTCAGATTTCTGATTCCTGACCACAGTGTTTAGTGCGGTGTAACCTAAATCTTACCCTAGGCATGATGGGAATTTATCTCTGGACAGCAAAACCAAGACTGAGCTGAACTGAGCCTGAACATCATGAACTCTGGTCTTTCCAATGTTTCTTATGTTATTCTAGGCAGAATTCCAGACTTGAGTTAGCAGGTACATGAGTCAATACTATTACAACCACTTAGTGGCGAATTTCATCTTAAGTATTTTTACTGCATCCTACAATTGGCCATAATTTTTCATTTATCTTGGCTTAAGGACTTAGAAATATTAGAAATATTTTTATTTTGAAGAAAAAAAAGTATATGAATAAGACTTCTAAAAATACATTTAAAGATGTTTTTTGCTTTTGTTTTGTACTGAATTTATTAAGAATTAAAGATAACTATTTAATTAATTAACAAAATCCACCAAGAACACAGCAGTAATTGTTTAAGTGTTTGTAAAGACTTATACAACCTAATTTTATACCAGTAATAAATAACCACCTTAGAGAAGCAATGGAGGAAATAAATGTATCAGCAATTCAGCACTCTGAGATTGTAAATTACAAATATTTATATCCAGCATCATCTGCAGATGTGGCCTGTTTTCATACACCATACAAAGGTTGCCTGCACTGGGGTCAAACCAGTGGCAACATAGACTGTTTTGGTTTGGTGGTTTGTGAATATATACAATTAAGGATTTTCAGCACAAGGATTGTTTCATTGAAAGGGGAAAGGGCTCTAGGCCCTTGATTAGGGGATGGGGGGATGGGGGGAAATGTGAAAATTGCAGAGAAAAGCCCCAATTAGGGCCCCTGCTGTAGAAGGAGAAACCTGAGCATGTGTAAAATTATAAGAAATGTCTCTCTTCATTTTTTTTAAAGCCTGTTTATCCATCTTATGGTAAACCATACAAAATCAACACATTACTAACCCTTTCTACACAAACACACGCTTTTCTCATGTTTGAAACACCTTACATTTACACTTGTCGGACACCAGTGGCTTCTAACACTGCAGCCAGCCTCTGGCTTATCATGCCTTATCAACGGGTAATTCTCAGAAGGGCTTGTTTTTACAAACTTTATACTCAGCAAAGTTGGATTCCAGTCCATCAGAGGTTCATGTTGTAGAAACACATGCAGCCAGATGTTTCATGTTGTAAAACATGTACAACAGTTCTACAACCTCAATACATCTTCCGTACATGTATATCAATAGTTCATGTACACATCTGTGCTAATATAGCCCTGATTTTCCTCAACACAAAAGCAGAATTTGGAAAACATAAAAATGGTATAAGGCTTTTTCAAGTGCTCAATGCACTGAAGATAAAAAGCATTTTATGTGTTGTAATGATTAATCAACTGTTTCCTATCCCATGCATTGCCCCCAAAACCACAAGGTTTAATGCTGGTAAGAAACATGCAGAAAGAGATCACTCTGTACAAGTCTCAAAGGTAAAGGGCCTAACCCCTTCAGAGTTCAGACTTCAGTCAATTCAATTTTCCTTAATCCTAACTTTTTTGCAATTGTTGACCTTCATACTACATTTTGGTGTATTAAAAATAAGTGAAACAACTAAATACTGTGAAATAATTTAATTTCGTCAGCATGAAGTTTCGTAGTTTAACAACACTGGACATGTTCATGGACACTTGAATTGGCTGATTACAAATTACATGCAACGTTACTAAAGTGAATAACTATTTTGTTGGGATCTTAAATTCGCAGCTTGTCCTACCCACGAAATACACGAAATACACGGGGAATTAAATGTTCAATGAAAATAAATGATTTCACAGTAACTGATTGAGAGACAGACAGGTGTCTTGGACGTGGAAATCAATACCAAGGAACTAACTCTCCCGGCCACAAAGACCGCAATTGCAATGAAAAGATAAGGCCCGCAGATAAGTTCATTAACACACAATTGTGAATGGGAGTATGTCAAAGGCTTTCAATAAATCAAAACTGCTATATCGTAATGATCTCAAATGCCAGCTAAGGTGTAAAACAACATTTTTCAACTTGTAAACCTTTAATAATTGACCAGTAGTTACTACTACTATGACTGTGTTTGCGCCTTGTGTAATTTTACACATGCTTATTATAATTTCATGCTTAAATGCAAGCAAATAACGTTTTTATCGTGAGCCTTGGTGAGCTTATAAATAGCCTAAATATTGAGATATCAACAATAAACAAGCACAAAAACTGCTTTTAAACTGATGCATCCCCAGTCAAATGTGGCGTCCAAAAATATTTTACCATCGCAAGGAAAAGGTTCATTTATATTCATAAATTCATTATAGTCGTCTGTGTCAAAAAGATGAAATGTAAGAAAGTTTATAGTCGGCTGAATACGAGAGACGGGGGATGTTTCACATGTATGAATAGTGGAATACTGGTATTAAAATACACGAGGAACACCACTCAGGTTCGAGTGACTGTTACTGATGTAGTTAACATAAACGCTGCTCTTATTTCATCGTGAAATATAGGACCGTTGCCAGCCTCTTAAATTTCCATTTTCCATGGACTCGCACCATTATTCATTATGACCTATTGTCGTTTGATAACAGATATTTTATGTCAAAAAGGTGAAAAATAACTCCGGTGAGGCCAGATGAGGAGAAAAGATTCAATTATCACTCTCAATCATTAACACACACAGTCAGACACAGAGAAAAGTTTAACCAAGAGTATAGATGGGCCAAGAGCCCAAGAAAGGCCAAAAGCATAGATGGGCCAAGGCCTAAGAAAAACCATAAGCCTAGATGGACCAAGGGCCCAAGAAAGGCCGAAAGCCTAGATGGGCCAAGGGCCAAAGAAAGGCCAATAGCCTAGATGGGCCAATGGCTTAAGAATGTCCAAAAGCCTAGATGGGCCAAGGGCCAAAGAAAGGCCAAAAGCCTAGATGGGCCAAGGTCCCAAGAATGTCCAAAAGCCTAGATGGGCCAAGGGCCCACGAATGTCCAAAAGCCTAGATGGGCCAAGGGCCCAAGAATGTCCAAAAGCCTAGATGGGCCAAGAGCCCAAGAAAGGACAAAAGCCTAGATGGGCCAAGGGCCCAAGAATGTTCAAAAGCCTAGATGGGCCAAGGGCCAAAGAAAGGCCAAAAGCCTAGATGGGCCAAGAGCCAAAGAAAGGCCAAAAGCCTAGATGGGCCAAGGGCCCAAGAATGTCCAAAAGCCTAGATGGGCTCAGGTCTCAGGAAGGCCTAAAAGCCCAAGATAAGATTAGACAGTACAGTTTTGAAGCAATACTGGTAATTACTGACCATTGTTCTACACATTTATAAATGAACGAAATGGAGAGAAGCTTACCAGGTAATTGAAAAATGATACTACACAATTCTTTCATTTTATAAATATAAAATGCTTGAAAGCTGAGTCACCTTAAAATTTCACTGAATGTAAAGAAGATTTGATGAGAGCCTTGTTAAATGTCAGAAAACTGTCAAAAGCCTCAACTTTTTGTATGTTATCATAGCAAATATGCCTCATTTAATGTGGCAAAAGATGCAGATTTTCCTCAACAGTTTAAAAACTGAAATGTCAAAGTGAACCCAAGAATGTTGCCCTGCTTTTAGGAAAGATACATATCTTTTTGGCCAAGTATTTGTTGACATTAGCATATCACACTGAATGAATGTAGTCTGTACTGCTCTGTACTCTAGTCGGAGAGAAACTTGAAAATTGAGGGAATGCTTATCGCATAGAAAAAAGCTGTTCAAGTCTAAGACCACCAAGATTAAAGATTACAACATTTAAAGAGAAATTACATAGTCAATATAGACACTTGCATTCTGTAGAACACTTCAAATTTAAATGTTATGCCTAGCACGCTGCACACATAGAAAATGTCTTAATACAATATGAATTAAAACATTCAAACAATAAATCATTGAAAACAAGATTTTGAATATAATATAACTTGTTTGGAATACAGAAGATACCCATAAAGCAATTATATTGTATAAAAGGCTCTGGTTTTATTCATTTTTTTATTATCTAGGGTTTTTATTTTGAATCTAAACTGAATCATAAACTGAATCATTTTTATTTTGACAAATAGTTATCACACTATATAACAAAACTGTCAGATAATCCCCAGTCCATACAATACCTTGTAATGTGGTTAAGGCTATCAGCAGTAATCCTATACACTCCATATTCATTTTTCACAGTTTGCCACCAGATTAACTACTTTATCACTCTCTCTCTCCACGAGAGGCACTGTGCACAGTCTTCTGTACAGTCAGTGTACACTGCGCTAGCTAATCTCACACAATATTTTGGTTGACTGGACGATCTACCAAGTCTTTCATTCAAGACATACACAGACCCTCCATACCAACTGCCAGCAGTTCAATTGTCCAACAGCTGCATGTGGTCCTGAAATGCAGAATACAGAAAATGTCATCATATTATGGAAATATGAATGTGTGAAAACATACGGCTTCTCTAGCAACAAAACCTGTGCAAAACACAGACACCTCTGTTAAAGGCTGTTATGTAATGCAGTTGACGCTAACATTATGCTTTTATAAAGACTTAAATATTTCAAACCACTGAATGTTAACTTGTTTAATTGTTGGTCCTTTATAAAACATAAAGAAGCTATTTTAGAAACTGGTACTGTGGAGTGTAACTTATTTATATATAGAATCATAAATTTATAAAGTTATATTATTAATATAATACAGGAAAATAAATTACAAATAATTGAGCCAATATTACAATGTACAAAAGTACAATGTACATGATTATAAGTTTTATAACTAGTGTTTACATTATAAAATTTATTTGATCAAACAAACTACAGCATTATTACAAATACATAAAACATCAAGACAGCATCATTTTATCAGGTAGGGCATTCTCAGACTTTTTGCCACACTCTCAATTAAATGATGAGGCCACAATGTGAGCAATGGTGGCTGTAATACACAGGGCGAATCTTATCTACACATTTTCCCATGCAGTATCTTACACGTCTTCAATATTCCCCAAGCAAGAGGCTGCTCCAGAAACAGCTTACCTACAGGAAAGTGAAAACAGACAGGGTTTCTGTCAAGTCTCATAGCGCCTAGTGAGAGAATAAGAACACGCTGTTCTGACTTCAGACTAGTAAGGGTTTAATGTACAGATTTTTGGAAAACTACATTTAACTTTTAATATTGAGTTCAGCCAACTTCAGCGTTGTTTGTGTCTAATACCCCAGGGTATGAGGGAAATGGGATGTTGCAATAACTATAAATCAATATATATGTTGATGTTTTGTCATATGTGATACAGAGACACACAAAAAAATCGAACATTTTTTATATTAATACAATAAAACTAACATGTAGGTCTTACTAAAAGTAAAAAAAAAAAAGTTATTATGTTGGTCACCATGTAACAAAACAAGAAATCTTTCTACACATCAACCAAATCTGTATATCATGTGAGTTTGAATATTTCGAAAGAAAGAACAAATCATAGTACATTAAATACCTTTGCCTTTAAATACAGAAACTGACATATTATGACATCAGTTACGATCAACAAAACCCCAAGTCAGTTCTATAACACAGTGGGGCCACTGCACTACTTGCAGGAATA
>Ga0224511_10003205_pt1 | contig 11617 bp, 6 predicted proteins | sample SF_May12_sed_USG_2_FD_169988 | JGI IMG/M metagenome (GOLD analysis project Ga0224511, IMG submission 169988) | Sediment microbial communities from San Francisco Bay, California, United States - SF_May12_sed_USGS_8_1 | ecosystem: Environmental > Aquatic > Marine > Sediment | place: USA...
TAGTAACAGAGTCCTCTTTACTCTTCGCGGGAAGGACCGTCTGGTAACCCGCTCCACACCCCCCCCCCAGATACATGTATCACTGTTGGCATTGACCCAAGGGACTCGGTTTTTGTGGAGATTTGTAATGTATCAAAAGGTGACCACATTTGGTTGCTGGAAACTAGATATTTTTGTCCGGATTGGTAATTATACAATATTGAGGAAAATGGGTGAATACACAGGAAGCACCAATTTACCGCCCAACTGCTCTAACGATACCATGGAATGCTCTCTCATTGTGCCAATATTTCCTATGAATGATCGATAATTGTTACTACATGGTGACCTGCTAACAAATATTTCCTCGTAGGTTCATCAAGACAATCCAGAATGGACATGTTTTGAGCAGGATGCAACCCTAGAAATTTACTCTTTCTTTGGGTTTGAAAATGTGGTGGAGAAAATTGCTGTGAAACAGTATGGAGCTAATATCAAAAAGGTGGGAGTATGGCACTTTGTTGCTTATACAATTGCTCTCCGAATTTAATGCAGCTTATTAACAGAAAAAAGCAGACCACTTGTAATATGTCGCAGATTGGCCAGACCACTGTATTCATGAGGAACTTGATGGGTGTTTCCATCTCTATATCCTGTCGGCCTGTTGGCTCATAGGCAGCATAGATAATATCTGCTAGTCATCTTGCCAAATTATACGTAATAGATGCCAAACCACAGACATTCCCCCCCACAACAATCCTCTGCGTGTGTATTTCTTATCATCTGAGCTCAAAACCAGTCGAAGGTCACTAGCTTCGGTGTTTGTTCAGCATGATCCATTTCACTATACCATGTTTCGAATTGATTAATTCAAATTTCATGTAAAATCTTTGAATGGTATGCAACGTTACAAAAATGAGGTCGTTTGTTCAGGATTAAATTACTATTCACTTGTTCGAAATGACCAGGCTCTAAACCAACGCCTGAGTTTAAAGTTGCGTTACTGCGTTTGGTCAAGGTTTTATAAACTCTTTGGAAAGGTTATGGGGGACCACAGCTTGTCTTGGGAGTCTTCCTCTCGAATGATCGACCTCACCAACTGATATTCGCGCCCGGCGGCCCAGTGCACTCCTCAGTATCAAACCATGCTACAGACTTCTATAAGCAGATATCTCAACCAATTCTTCAGCCCAATCTCCAATTGTCTAGGGAAGACAGCAATCACAATTTGCACAGTTTTCGTGTGAGGCTGCAAAAGCCTTAGTATACGTATAGTAGTATTTAGCCTGTTAGGGCATAGCATCGTCTGTATTATCTATGATGGGGTATTCATGGCATCCTGTTCCAGGGTAAGGAGGTGATGCACACATTTATAGAAGAATGCAGATCTGAGGGAATTACCTACGTAGCGCCGTGGCGACCGCAGCCAGGCAAAGCCAGTCAGGAAGAAGAAAGGCCTGCAGAAGACCAGGCGGAGGAACTCGTTGAGGGCGCTACCGGTATCGCGACGACGTCCAGCGACTTCGGGTCGATGTCACTGGAGGAGGCAGCAAAACTCGCCCGGAGCCGTATGTATCATGCCATTGTGGTAGTGGTTGTGCTGTAATGCCCCATCAATGTGCACACACTGAGCTGAGCTGTCATATCGCTTGGCATTAGTGGAACTGACCTGTAGTCACTACTCATTAACTCCCCATATGGTGACAGTGACAGTGGAAATGCCTGCCATGATCCTGGATACCTATATACAGGTATATATCCTATATACCTGTGGGAATGTATGATAATGCCAGGTATGCCTGAAATTCTCCGACCCCTATGTATAGCTAGAGGTGCTACCTGGTTTAGTGGTTGGCAGAAGCATCCTCTTCAGTTTTATGGAGTGTTGTAGGACAGGGTGTTGATTTACAACCAGTTGGAGCCATCCAGTCCCAGATAGCGATGTATATATTAGACCCTGCTTATGACTGGCAACTGTTTTGCTGTGATATTTACCGCCGTAGTTTTAGTTGTACAGCGCATGTTGTGTATTAAGTCTTGTCACGTAAACATTGTTAGATCACACCGTAGGCATAAATCCGGTCTCTCATTTGTAGTGGTCGAAGAAGGTGTGGTAATAGTCACCATAATTTCACCCAACTAGTAGTTTACTAGCTTTTAGATCTAGCACAGTTTATTTAATGGGATGACATTGCTTTATTGTTGAGGGAATTGCATGAGGTGGGGTTGACCCCGTCGTGTGAGTTGTCCCTATTGAGCCGTCCCCGAGCAAGCCAGTGGTTTTTATGAACTGGCATGATGTTGTCCCCGGCTAATAATGTTGTGTTGTGTGGGCACAGCAACTGTTGATGCTAAATACACCGTGTGCTTGTCACCACGGCATTGAAGCATGGGATTAAAAATATCTACATGTCACCAAACTGGCATAAGTCAAATATTAATTTCAATACATGTACTTTTCCTTTTTCCAAGTTAATGTTAATTCAATGTAAATGCGAATCTTGCGCTACCTTAGACTTATCTTCTCCCACATGTATAATTTTATACACAGCTCTACTTTCACTCTTAACTCGCTTAGTTTTTTATTGCCCAAAAAGCCAGATTCGCCTGCAAACTGCGACGTCAGCCCCATGGATGCTAGTTCACATATTGTTGTAATAATTGCAGGATCGAATCCTCGCTTGGAGGCTGACTACATTGAGAGAAACCTTGGAGATTTGACTCCCATTCAGGAGAGCTGCCTAATTCAGCTGAGAAAATGGCTAACTGAAACTCACAGAGGAAAGGTAATGATTGTGTCTTGATCATTATATTCTGTTGATTTCGTCGCTCGGGAGGTATCCTATAAGGGAAAAGGTGCTCAGCTGGTTAATTGCCCTGTTTAAGCGAGTTGTATTGGGGTTTTGCTCTATTCGGCTTCGTAGAGAAAAGGCCTTATATGGAAAATTGTCAGCAAAATCCCTGAGGCTCATCATTTAGCCAATATGCAAGGCGTCAGTCAGTAGATAATTTTTTATGATTTCGTTGCGTTTTTACTGACTCGAGGATTAGTAATGATTTTACGGTTTGCAAGTTGAGCTTTCTGAGAAAAAGTTTCTTTTCTTTCCGCTCCTCTCGAAAGTGAAAGACAAGGTTTCATCTGGCCAGGTATCACCCCCAGCCAAAACCCATCCCTTATGTCATGGGGTATCATCATATGATCTACATGTTTTGTTTTTTCGTGTCGGCTTTATTATTGTTTTCCCCCCAGGACGAAAGCAGTCGCCATAACAAGGTATGGTAGAGTCCTATCAGGGCTCTAAGGTAGAGCTGTAATGCAGTGCAACTGCCCAATTAATCATGTCAATGCATACCACCGCACTAGTGCAAGTAGACGAGTAGACCACGGAGTTCATTATGATTTTTATAGATACGATGTATTTTGTTTTTTGTGGATAATGTTTCTCGGCTTTATCCCTAGCTTTTCACTTTCTGCCATGTGTAGGAGAGATTATGTGCCCCCATGTCTCCTAAATGCTCTGCTTTACACTGTCCACGCCATGTGCGATTCTGCATGCTCTGCCGGAATCGCCCCTCCCTCCTCTGACCTCCCACTTTATTTGTTGTACGGTTGTTGTGGATCACCTCGCGGGCCGGTACGCTCTGCGTGTGGGAGATGGTTATGTTGTGAAAAGACTGCGCACCAAGCTTTTGGTAATAATGGCTGGGGTTGTCACTATCACACAGGTTTATAAAAGCACTAACGAGCGGCCTCTCTGTTTTATTAGCATTCACTGCATCTACCCACACTGCGATCAGTCGTTACTAAATATGAAATGGTTCCATTCTAGATACCAAAAGATGCTCACATACTAAGGTTTTTGCGAGCGAGAGATTTCCATATCGAGAAGTCTCGCGATATGCTCGTGCACTCGTTGGCTTGGCGGAAACTGCATGGGGTGGATTATCTGCTGGAGAAATACGAGGCCCCAGAAGTTATGAAGAATTATTTCGCTGGCGCCTGGCATCATCACGATACTGGTAAACAGTATGCAGTATCACTGACCCCAAACTACTGCGACCGCTAGAACCACTTTGATAACATCCAAGGCTTGAGTTCATTTGCACACCTTTTATCCAAAAGTGACATTTATGACTGTATGCTGTCCTTCAGTTGATGGTAATTATAACTTCTGGGTTTGTGTCTCATAGCCTGTAACCCATTAGGCTCTCGGAATGGTGTAATCAGTCCTGTCGGTCTAGCGAAATATCCAAGCCAGACATTGGTGAAGGCCCTGCTGCCTAGCATAGTAAAACCCACTTTGCTGATATGGGTATGTACTAAAGGCCCTGGTGTTGTAGACGGCCGACCAGTGTATATACTAAGACTTGGTCAGATGGATGTAAAAGGTCTCATTAAGTCCGTAGGAGAGGAAGGCATTATCAAGCATGTGAGTGCTCTTCTGGTGAATTCTGAGGCCTAGTTCTCATGCATTGGTGGATAACACCGCACGCTGCCGCCAAACATATATAAACCGGAAGCGGCATGCTCCACAGATAAAAAAATGCTGATGTTATGCATTTGATCAGCAATCACCTCTCAAACCACCGCTTTGGTGCCTATTAACTCTTTATACACCAGTGTTGACTCTGGCCAACCATAGATTCAAAACAGTAGTCAATAACCAGTATTTTGTTAATTAGATTATCTGACTGCGGTGTAAGTCCTACTCCGTACGACTGCAGGTGCAATCATGTGTTCATCGGGAACTATTTTTAACCCTTGTTATCACCCAGATTATGGCAGTTGAAGAAGAAGGTCTATTAAAATGCGAGCAAGCTACCAGGACAGCCGGACATCCAGTTGGGTATGTAATAACTAATAACAATAGAGAGAGGTTAAGATGCAAACGGTTGCCGGCAGTTACCCTTCCGCGCGATATATGTAATGGAAATGTGCATGTCATGTGACCAAAAAGATTGCCCGAGCGACTCCTAACCTTAAGCAAAATTGGTAGGATTCTCTAAACGGTTACAATTCCCATTACTGTTATCTTGTTCTACTCGCCATGAACCTCGGTGAAACCTACTCGGGCGTCTTGATCGAAGTCTTAGGCAACACATCTGGCTTTATTCATTACAATAGCGGTGTTCCGTGTGGCCCAAAACTCTAAGCTGCAGTAACCATAGCAACGGTACGAAAATGAGACGGCGACCTCATTTTGATCGTCGTAGCCGCTGGATTCTCATCATTTCTCGAAGAGTTTTGTTGACCGTTGACCGCTGGAACTTGGTATCATAACCTCTCTACACATTACAGTTGTGTTGGGCCAACGGTGAGAGATTCCTATTTTGGCATACCGTTCGCATCTTAACGTCTCTAATACCTCAGATGTGTCTACTGCTCAGCTATAAGTATGTCAATTATTGGCTTGTAGTATGGAAGCCGTGAGTACAGTCAGGAAAGAAATTTAGTCCAATAACCTTTTGAGTGATCTGCCAAACTCAGTGGTACTAACCCGGAGGTAGGAGATAGGCACTCGCTGTGTAAACCTTTCAGCCCATCGGCCGAATGGCTGCTGTAGAGCCCCTCGAAGGCTTCAGCAGTACAGCCAAAGAAACCCATGGCTTGTTGAACTCGTGATAGAATTGAGTAGGCCACAGGCATTTAGGCAAGGATTTCCAGGACTGCCAGTTAGAGGCCCAGTTGAGAGGGGCTTTACAAGTCGTCTGTTGTATGAAAAGTAAACATGGTGAGTACCTATCTCCGGGTTAGTACTACTGAGTTTGGCATGTGGTAGTGGTCCACACGATCTGATACTAAAAGAACCACAATTCTAAGACATTGGCCAGCAGATCAGATCAAGTTTGAACTGTAGGAACTCATTGGTTTGACCACCAGCAGCAAAGAAACCACGGCCATTTTCAACTTTCCTGACTATAGCGCACTAGCGGAGTCAATCGGAGCCCGTAGAATCTAAATGCACTTTTGGACCATTTTAAAAGCGAGGGTCTGCTTTTTAAAAAAATAGTTTTATCAACTTTATCTTCTTCTCTGTTTCAGATCCTGTACACTCATTGTTGATCTGGAAGGGCTTAGCATGAGACACCTGTGGAGACCCGGAATCAAAACATTCTCTAGAGTTCTGTCACTGGTAGAAGCAAACTACCCAGAAACAATGGGTAAGTTAACTGTCACTCGCTCCTGTATGATACTGGGCGAGTCTAAATCTCCATGTCTAACTTTGTGAACAAGACTGTGATAGGAAACAACTCTTGGCATTCACTTTAAAACAGACCGAACCAATTCAAATCTGCTTCAGTTTATAATATTTCTAGTGTAATGGTGAATGACCTGGTCTGTAGTTAAGAAACCCCGACTTTCTGAAAACCAAATCTACTGGTCACTTGGATTCTTCTGCTAGCTATAGCCGACTCTTCGGTGTTTCCAAGTGTTTTCATGCATACTTCTTATTAGTTGCAGTACTGTATACCTTTTGTTACTGTAATCACGTCTTCAGGAATAGGTTCTATGTGACCTGTACTCTCACTTCTGTCCTGTTTTATGCAGGTCGCCTGATTCTGGTCCGAGCACCGAGGGTTTTCCCGATTTTATGGACAGTAGTCAGTCCTTTTATCGATGAGAATACCAGAAGGAAGTTCCTTGTGTACTCCGGGCATAATTTTGCTGGTCTCAGCACATACATTGATCCGCAATATCTACCCGACATCTTGGGTGGTAAAAGCAAGGTAACATTAAAAATGATCTAGATTCACTGTCCGATGTCTCTGCACGGAATTGATTACATTTCTGACTAAGTTTTCTGGTTTTCTCAGTGTTCTCCAATGTACTCGGTGTTAGAGCATAAATTTAGCTGAGGGCAAGGCTTGCTTGTCAGACTTATGTCACCATGTTACGGGAACACACATGTATGGTACATCTGCAGAACATCAGGCTGATGCAGTAAAACACTTCTTATTGTTCCCCACTGTATACCCAAATCATTGCTTCATTGCTTGCTTTATTATGTATCTACTGCCCAATAAAATTCGAGCCAGATATGATGAGACAGTACGGCTGTAGTGTGATGCCCCGCTTGCTGGAAATCTCTCATGTGTGCTGTCCTTAGTTTCTGTCACCACTGTCATGTGCAAGCTACTCAGTGCTGTTAACAGAACCTAATCCAGCTTCAGTGCTATGATTGATTGACATAGTTAAATGGTGGTGAATGATTTGCACACATAGGACTGATTTAAGCTCGTCTCTTTGAAGCAACTCCATTCCACTTGTAGATATTCTCAGACCAGGTTTGCGCTTCCATGCTGCTTCCTATGATGCTCATACCAGAATTATTCATTTCTCCTTAATTTGATTTGTTTGCCTGTTCCACTTATGTCGCCCGAATATATAACGCGCAGTTTGGGCCACGGACACCTGTAAATAAATTGCCACCAAATGCTTTGTTTGATCGTTGAGGAGAGTGACCCGATGGATTAGGTGGAACTGACTGGGTCTTCCTATGAATTCTGGTATGACCTGTCTATGGATGATCGTTCTATGATTGTTTGGTTAGTTACAGGTTATTACTGTGTGAATATTGCTGGCGTTCTGTTGTCTATCCCCTTATAGCACCCACAGCATGGCCCAGGGAACAGAAATATTATTCGAATGAAACCTTGTGTCAGTAGATCTGACTAACATTAACTAGTTCTGATTTAAACCTTTAAAATAAACAGAAGTAGTAAGTAGATAGGCTCTTGCGCAGTAAGCACCAATAAAGGCTTTGTTGTGAATTCTTATTCAGCCTCATATCTTCGACTGAGTGAAATTTTTCTTTATTTCAGTGTGCCATTCCATCTCTTGCTGGTAAAACTGTACCAAAGAGTTTCTACCAGTTTACCACTGAAGAGATTGAGCAGGAGCAAGAAAGGTCAACGGATAACCCCAATCTTCTTGGTAAAAGTCTCTACCAAACTGCGTACGTCGCTAAAGACTTTCCACATGAGGTAATGTGCTGCCTTTTGTCCCAATCATTCGAATTGTTGTCTAATCCTCCACTTACTAGAATTTTTCTTACAGTAGATATAAAACTGTACTTCATACGGGCGTCCTGTTACCCAGGAGGGAATCACATTCACCCGGCGTAAGCGGTTTATTTTTGTATTGGGTAGGAATCCATTTTATAATCTCTCTTGTAGCCATTGATACAGAGTTATAGTAATATACATAATATTATAATAAAAAATAATTATTACTGTAAACCTATTAAAGGTTGGATGACGGGACAAATTTTTTTTGGGCTGATCAGAATCAGTGTGTCTCAAAACCTACCCGAGTCCAATAAAAGTTCATACTGAGCAGGCGATGTAGTAAAAAAATACGGTTAAATCTTGGAATTCTCAAATGAACTTTCATTCAGTTGAAATTTTCCCGCGTGACTTAAATTGGCGCAAAAGACATCACAGCGGGTCCACGTTATTACATATGCGCGGTTGCGCGATGGGTAGCCAAAGTCCAACTTCTAACACTTTGTCACACATCTGACTACTGGGATCGAAGTATGAGCGGGAAATGGGCCCAAAACGAAAACGAATATTTATGAATTCACTGAGTTTAGCTTAGTCCTAACTAGTCCACCTCACAATCAAGGTGAGTGACACTAACTCGGTGACCGAGTGAATTTACTCGCCTCTTTCAAAAACGGTCTTTCAGTCTTTGTGTTCGTTACTAATAGCCACACAACTATGCTTATTGCGTAAACTGGCCAGCAGTATGTTTGCAACCTAGTTCCATTCCATGTGGCTGTCTGACGCTGTAATCTGTACGGTTTTCTACCGGTTGAAGCCATGGCGTCAACTCTACCCTTTAGCACTATTGTTGTAGCCGGCCACGTGCATTCCCTGGGATTCCCGGGCAATTTGGCTCTCCAAAATCCATTTTGGTCGCGACACCTACTAAACTGCCCAAGAGCGCAACTAAAAAGCTCGATCCAAAAAAAACATCTTTCACTTTCGGTCGCGATCTGCGACCGAAAGCACGTGAACAAAATTCCCCGACCGAAAGTAGACATTAGCCTAGTAGTTTAGACAGATGTCAAGGTTACCGCAAAGAAGCTTGATTGCTACATTGAGATAACGAATCGCGAATGATCATTTGGCTCTAACCGATGAGTTAAAGCTGGTAGAGGACAATTCTGATCCAACCGAAGTCCATCCTGAGCTCAACAGCGGTTTTTCACCGCGACCATGTGTTCACGTGCTCTTGACCGAAAATTTTGGACAATTTCACTCGAACACGCGAATGCACCTGATATATGTCATATAAATGGCCGATTAAGCTCTGCCTTTTCTAAAACTTTTTTCAGAAGGTGCAAATTTTGCCATCTTTATCACGGATTTAAGGGCATTTTTGCTGTGCCTATTGCACTGTAACTTGACTCAGGCTGGTTCAGAGACATACTGTTTCTGATCAGCCAAAAAAATTGCCTCGTCATCCAACCTTCAAAAACCTATCCAGCTATGGATTATCAGCAGTATCAGTATACTTGTTTTACAGGTGTTAATACAAGTACCGCAGAAGAATTCTGTAATAACCTGGGACTTTGACGTCTATAAGGGTGATCTGACATTTGCCATATTCCGCTCACGAGACAATCTGAAGTCGGCTCCCCATGAGCACCATGTGCAGGGTGCCGTGGGCGGTATCGGTTCACAGCAATACATTAGCAAGAGAATGAGTGTAGGAGTAGATCTGGTCACATGCTGTCAGCCATGTATCTGCAGAGATGGTGACAGCATACAGGTGAGGGCAACTTATACGTATCCCAACTTCTTCATTACTTGACATGATAATTGTATTGAAACATCCTATGCTATATGAGCTTTTTAGAGCAGCAGTAAATGAGCTTACATTACCGCAGAATGGAAGCATCAACTGACGATGACCTTCGCAACCGTTAATTACTGTTGATTATGAACACCCAAAAGTTGCTGCCAACCTATACCACCAGTACCCCCAGGGTTGAAAACATTGAATACAATTCTGTACTCTTAACGGCTACTTGTTCCATGTTGTGGAACGAAAATGGTAATGATTAGCTCATTGAAATCAGTATCAGTTACAATCAGAATGCATTCTATACTCTCATTCTCTCAATAACTGACTCACCTGCATTCAATGGTTATGAATTTTGCTAGCACTCAACTAAAACAGCTATCTACTATAGTCTGGAAAGTTTCAAACGGCCATGCGTTTTTGCTGCTGGTGGTTTTTGCAGCTCGAAGTTGTCTTCATCTGTTTTCCAATGTTTTCACATTGTGGTTCTTTTAGTATCAGATAGTGTACACCATTACCATATGCCAAACTCAGTGGTACTAACCCGGAGATAGGCAGTTGCCATGGAAAATTTTCATTCAACAGCCTACTTGTAAACTCCTTAGTAGCCAGGCCTCTAAAAGTGCTTTTTCACTTCATTCGGGCATCCGGCCCGCCTCGGACCGGACGCAGGACTGGTCTGGCTCGGGCGTAGGACATATCCGAGGGCCCTTTTCACTCCAAACAGATCCGCCGGACGCTCGATCCCGGATAACGTTGGAGCCAGTCAATGGGCCGAACTGATGTTTCCCGAAACGACAACCATTCTTTGCCCATGACTTCAAAAGAAAGTCAATTCGCTATTCAATTTTTTCACTACAGGTTGCCTCTCCGTCCAGTGCAACTTCGTGCTGTTAGTTGAGTGAATATTGTCATGAAATCAAACAAATTTCCCTTTACAATGATCCTAGTATGAGACCGGAAATGAGTGAACATTGCTAGGTACTCTGTGGAGGACCATTTGATTGGTTGATGAGTCGGACGTCGTACTCATTTTGTCTCTGGGAGACAAACGGTCGAACGTTCGAGAGAGCATCCGAGGCGCACCCGACGACACTTTCTCACTCCATTTTTGGGGGTAAGACGTCCATCTCGAGCGTCCGGTCCGAGGCAGACCGGACGCCCGATGGAGTGAAAAAGCGCCTTAACTGACAGTCACGGAAATTCATGCCTAATGACTCTTGCCTACTCAAGTCTTTCACGGATTCAACAAGCCATGAGTTTCTTTGTCCGTAGCCTTAAAGCTCGGAGGGGCTCTATCCCCGCCATTCGGCTGCTCGACCGAAAAGTTTACACGGCAAGTGCCTATCTTCAGGTTAGTGTCACTGAGTTTGGCATGTGGTAGTGGTCTACACAGTCCGATACTAAAGGAACCACAATGCGGAAACATTGGCAAACGACTGAATCAACTTTGAACTGTGAGAACCCATTGGTTTGACCACAAGCAACAAAAAAGCAACAGCGGTTCCAACTTTCCCAACTATACTTATAACTAGTAGTAGAAAATTAGTATAAGTACTAGTCCAGTACTAGTCCATCCACACCCCAGTGTTGGCGAGTTTAGTCAACTAGGTGACCCTGGTCTTGATATTGAGTGGTGTAAAAACAGTGCAACCCATCAACTTTGTTCATCATAATCAGTGTAGTGAATATTTTAAACTGTATTTGTTTTGTTTGTTTGCTCTCTCTTATATAATAATATAATTTATTATTATCTCCGTCTGCATGCATGATTAATCACCCAAGCCGGGTCAAACGTTCATGGGGTGGTTTCCTCAGTTCCCT
>Ga0224511_10003206_pt1 | contig 11615 bp, 9 predicted proteins | sample SF_May12_sed_USG_2_FD_169988 | JGI IMG/M metagenome (GOLD analysis project Ga0224511, IMG submission 169988) | Sediment microbial communities from San Francisco Bay, California, United States - SF_May12_sed_USGS_8_1 | ecosystem: Environmental > Aquatic > Marine > Sediment | place: USA...
CAACCATAACTTAACAGCCTCACCACCACGGTGAAAAGATCATACAATAAAAAGAGGGGAGAGGGGCTTTTCATCGTTGGCTGCCAGTGTGACTCATAAATAACAAATTTGTCATTGGGGTGATGATTGACACGGAACTACCGTACTAGCTTAGGGCCACAGGTCCCTGTTTGGGTGACACTCTCGGTATAAATGTTTCCCCTTTAAGTCTAGAATAACACGAAGCTAACTGGTAATGTGGTGATCCCCTCTAGACATGTCTGACCACTAGTTATCGCTCACCGTTTTTGGCACATCACAAAGTCAGCCGGGGATATCAATCAATACATGTACATTCCTGTGGTTGATGGACGCCATGGCTAGTCAAAACAGTAGCCATTGGAACTGTGCCTTTTATTGACTATCATGGTAGTCTAGCCCAGAGTGATGAGTTTTTAGTGATCTTCAATTCGAAGTCTCTTCTAAAACGTTGATCCAGTATCACAGTGACTTTCCTGTCTCCTGACCATAGACTTATTCTCCACCATCATCTCTAGCCTCCTGACAAATGTCTGGGTAGTGGATAGACTGGCCTACTGAGACATTTCTCATGCCAAGTCCTTGCAAAACCTTACTGGTTAACCGCATGCCCCAAAGAGAAGATAATTCCAAGGGCGGGTCTTCATTAAATGTCTCGATCGGAACTCCTTCATAAGGCTTTAAAAGAGGCCTCCAGAGCCCTTGGTTTTGGGCGCGCTGGCTGAAACTATCCCTCAGATAGAAGAACCTGTAGAGAAGGTAACTCTATGGGCAAAAACAAAGGTTGTCCCATCGATAGCCATCAAGTGGCTGTTAAAGAGCCAACTTGTACCGGCAACTCAGGTGGGATGCCCATTCTCTTCCTCACCGCTGCCTTCACCTTCCCCAGCTCTGAAGAGTGTCCGGTACCCATTCACTGCTGGATGAACAGAGATAGTTGTTAAAAAAATCCAGTGCTCGAGTCGTGTTTTGAACCCGAAGCCTTCAGCACCGGTGGTGAGCGCTCTTATCACTCAGCCACAGTGCCTGTCTACTCTATGGGTCGCCCTCAATTATATAAGGCCTGGCCAAAGAAAAGATGACTTCTTCGTTTAAGATCTGAAACCAACAAAGGTGTTGCAGAAGACAAGTTACCCCCGAAATCGAACCAGGGACCGCTGGTCCAAGACCCGGTTCGCTATCCGCCAACCCATCTTTTCATCCCAGTTTCAGGTTTAGGCCATTGTTTGCCTGCCACATTGTTTGACTATCGCGTATATGTCTGTGGTGTTTTCAGGTGTTGGTGCGGGTTTCGCCTTTATTCCGACTCTCCTTATTGTGGAGATGCACTGGCCTGGCAGAGGAAACAGACTAGCGACCAGCATCGCCCTCTGTGGGATAGGTAAGTCACACTATCCGCACAGCTCGGTGTACCACCATCAGATTGTGTCTTATAGTCAAGATAGTGGGATACTGGCTCAATAGCTACAAGAGTACTGTGGGAGAGTGGGATAGCTCAGTGGCTAGACAACAATGGGATAGTTCAATGGCTAGAACATGTTGGGATAGCAGGAAAGCTCGGTGCTAGGCCGTGTAGCACTGGTCCTATGTTGTGACAAAATCATGTGATTACGACCTTGACTTTCACCAAAGTCATCTCCCTCTGTAATATTGTTGACTTTGGAAGATAACTTCTGACAGTATTAGGCTCGGCCAAAAACCCGGCTAGCACGGGCGATCGACTCGCGCTAAAAGCTGGCATTAGACTTGCGATGGGTTAAACGAATAACTCTCCCGAGTAACACACTAACTATAGAGCAACAGTATACAATTCTATTTCAATACATTGCATTAGCAAATGATACAGTCAGTCGAGTTGCATTGTAAAGGGGTAAGGTGTAATCGCTTATCATTTATCAGACTCAATGCATGTATGTTAATAGAAATGAAGACAGAATAATTACCTCTTGATAAGAAAATAACTAACTCCGGATGCTACTAAGATGTACCCCCAACTCTCAGTATGACATCCACCCATTCATCCCTCCCTCGATCAGTGCATCCGTCCGTCCATCCAAGCATTTATTTATTCATTCAAGCCACCCATCTATCCATTCATCCACCCAACTAACCACTCACCCAGTCATCCACTCATCCACTCATTTGTCTATTCATCCATCCATCCGTCGGTCCACACCGTCCACCCAGTAACCGGTCCTCGAAGGTTGGGGGCCTGTCAATCTAAACCACATCTAAACGCATATCCCGCTTTTTCACTGAAAGGAATGACCTTGACCATGAACCCTGATTTGAATTCATGCTTTGAACTATGATTGGCGTAACACATCATATGCTACAGTCAGTTTATATCACCTCCATGCTCTTCTCCTTTTCATGCAGGTATAGGAGTGGCCGCTTATCCACCTGGTCTAAACTTATTGTTACACACAGTGGAGAGGCTGTACTGCTTACTAGTCATGTCCGGCTGTCTGGCTCTGGTCGGCCTGCTGGGAATTGCCATGAAGGCTCCGGCTAACTCAACCAGCAAACTACGGCTGGATATATTCAAGGTGAGATCAAGGTCACATGTTTGAGGTCACGATCAATTTGAAAGGTCAACCAAGTCTTTTTCTTTGCGGATAGGATAGCGGGATAGCTCACTGATAGAGTGCTGTACTTACTACCGTGAAAAACCCTTGGTTCGAATCCGATTCATGAGGGGTATAGGGTTAAAGGGTGTTGATAACGATAACGATAACGATAACGCAACTGCACCTAATGACTCACCCTGGAAAAGGTTGAGTAAAACAGGCTCAGTAGGCCCATTTCTGTGCCTCTATGACAGAAGAGCTGTCAAGAGTAGGCAGAAATGGGACGAAAGTATTCTTATACTATAATAGTGATCAAGATAGACTGCCAAAGATGACCAAAAAGCAAGAGTGAGAAGCCATTTTTATATTTTATACTGGATAAAAGATTATCCTATTCCCATGTGTTATTTCTGCCTTAGGAGGAGGCATTGGCCAAGCCGGCATTTCTGTGCCTGTGTCTGGCTAACTTTATCTGGAGTTTCGGCTCGAGTATAATGTACATTCACATCCCAGTATACACAAGACTAGTCGGGTTCAGTGGAGAGGAGGCGGCCATCATGCTCAGCTGTATTGGCGGACTCAGTTTCTTCAGTAGAGGTTAGTAATCCCCTCCTCCATTTGATGGTGATGGCTTGCATTTGGAAAGCTAACAGGATATGTCAATGGCTGGATCAATGATGGTATTGCCACACTAGCTGGCTTTTCAGGGGGCTTTTCGGCCGGCTAATCATTACCGTTTCGCGATCGTCTCAGCTGCAGAGTTGTCTTCTCTTTTCTGAAAATGGGTTAAAAAAACTAATAAATTACCTAGCTCTAAACTAAAATAAATCATTTTGCATGGAATAAACTAATAGTATATGCTAAATAGAAGTGATTCCAGTTAATTTCAACCAGTTCTTAGGACATTTTTTCGGAAATTCAGCTAAAGTAGCGGGTCAAGTCGATCATGAAATTATTGTGCATTTTCACCGCTGCTAGTAGCAATAAACAAAAAACCAGATCTATTGAATTGAGTTTGTACTTATCGAATGAAGAAAGGCGTGCAATGGATCTGTTCCCGCCATTCTGTTACTCGTTTCCCATTTATTCCCTCGGGGATGAGCTCTTCGCGTAATCCCTCACTCCTACCATTCCCAATGCTTAGAAGCTCTGTTAAATAAGATGGCGAGAACGGTGAGATAACGGTCAATAAATTCGAAGTAGTTTTTTTTTCATCAAGCTTCTGATTCATTCTGGCACTCTAATGATCCGCTGTTTTCCGTCTATTCCCTTAGGGATGTTCCGGATGTTGCACCTCGGTGACTCGTACACCATGGACACTGTGACTTCCGTCTTCTGCGGTCTTTGTCTCACCGCCATCTTTACGGGACTCTTCGGTGACTTCTCGATGAAATACACTGGGCTGCTTAGCTACTCAATGCTGTTTGGATTTTATTGCGGATTCTGGTCCAACTTCATAAACCAGGTAGGAAAGTTCAAATCTGACTGAGAAACGGAAATGTGTCTCCTATTGAGGAAGGACAACTCTCTATCTAGATATATTCTGCCACTACCGCCACCTGGTGACGTTTTCCCACTATAAGATCATCATCTTCTTTTGCATGGAAAGGGAGCATCCCAAAACGCATAACTTCTTGCACATGGTATATCCTTTAAAGAAGGATAGTTAGTTTACGGGCGGGTCTCTTTTATCAACTGTTCTGGTCATGGGCAAGAAGAAAATGATGTCAAAACTGGTAGTTGAAGCTCCTTCTAATTTGTTTTGACTACCAGTACATGTATTACTGAAACGTCTTTCTCATGATGATTTTTTCGACTAAGCTCTGCCATGATTGGTCCATATTTAATGTGTCCTGATTAAGTTATTCCATGATTGGCTAATGTAATGCATTGTCTAATTGGCAGGTTAACAGAGAGACGATAGGCCAGGATCTTGCCACTGGTGGGTCTGGATTTGCTATGCTTGCCACCGCATTTGGTTCACTTTCCGGGGCACCGATCGCTGGTTTCCTGTATGGGGAGACAGAGTCTTATAAAAATACCTTCTATATAGCGGGTGAGTTTATACCAGAGATATGTTATTCTAAGGACAGAAATCGCACATCCTGTTTCCCCGATCATTGCCCATCAGAGTTACCTGTCTCATCAAAATTCACCATACTGAAGAGATAAATACCAATCTTTCGTATGGCGCGAGTCATTCTCACTGCTGTCAGTTATTATGAGGGAGACTACTCCGACAGCATCCTTCACCATCATCACCTTGACTTTTATAAACCAGCAAGCACCCGCCTACTTTTCAACACAAATTTCTGTTTGCGTGATCAAACTCATCTTTCAAATGCAGTTGAGGTAGATTGCTTGTAAAAGTATGCCCTTTTCAAGTGCACTTTCGAGCAATGCGGCTGATTAGGTGCATTCGCGTGCTTGGGTTTTCCGAGCACACGAAAATTAGAAATCTGCTCAATTGCGTAAGAGCGCAACCGAAAAACGCGATCCAAAAAAGCATCTTTCGCTTTCGGTCGCGATCTGTGACTGAAGCATACGAACAGAATTCCGCGACTGAAAGTAGGCGTTAGCCTAGTAGTTTAGGCAAATGTCAAGGTTACCGCAAAGAGGCTTGATTACTACGTTGAGATAAAAAATCGTGAACGATCGTTCGGCTCTAACCAATGTTAAAGTTGGAGAGGACAACTCTGATCCGATCAAAGTCCATCCTGAACTCAACATCGGTTCCTCACCGCGACTGAGTGTTCGCGTGCTCGCGACCGAAATTTTTCCCAAAATTTTGGTCGTGAGCACGCGAATGCACCTAATATTATCTGAAACCCTGGTCAAATGCGAAAAACCTGATTATGAGAATGCACCAAATATCCATGACAAAAATGACTGACCTTAGATTCTAACCTTGACCTTATCTAATCACCTTGGCCTCATTCAATCACCTTTACATGATTATATAGGAGCGTGTATGATGTTCTGTTCCCTGCTGCTGCTCGGGGTGAAGCTGCTGTCGCTTCCGTCAGCACGTCTCCGTAAGGAGATCATTAAAAAAATAAGTGAAAAGAAACATAAAGAGAAGGCGCGAGAAAAGTCAGCAAGGTTCAGAGGAAGGTCAAACGACAGCGGGTGAGTACACGCTGCCGGTTTATTCTTCTCATGTGGCGCCTTGACTGATGGGATAGCTCAGTGGTAGAGCACTATGGGATAGCTCAGTGGTAGAGCACTATGGGATAGCTCAGTGGTAGAGCACTATGGGATAGCTCAGTGGTAGAGCACTATGGGATAGCTCAGTGGTAGAGCGCTGGGTTCGCATTCCTGGGTTTGAGCCCCGAGCTTGGCAGGCTCTCGTTTGGAGGATTATCTCCTCACGTTAATCCTAGCTCAAGACAAAAGAAACGAGCCTCACTATGAGAACCGAGCCTCACTATGAGATAGAGCCTCACTATGAGATAGAGCGTTGATATGGACCCGCTTGTGATGCTCCATGCTTAAACCATATTTGGTGAAAGAAAAAAAGATGTCTGTTGACTACTCCTAACATTGAGATAGCGGAATAAAATGCTTGGTTCAAGATTAACAAATCCCAGGTTCAAGTCCTAGTCATGCCGAGCACTTACTGCGAGAATGAGCTTCTAACATAATTCCTTCCTCCTCAGGCTTGGTTGGGTTCATTAGATGGGATGGCCAAATGGCCGAATAAAAAGATGAATAAAAACATTGGTATTATCTTTTGTAGGGAATCCAACTTGCTAACAAGTGTTTAGAGATGGAGTTAGTCAATCACTGCGGCATAGCTTCTTCAATAACAAGACCACACACACCAATACAACCCATCTGTTATACTACAAATCTACTCCAACTACCGAGCAGACAACTCAATGGGTGTATGTGGAGACTGTTAAAGGGCTCTAGAAAGAAGGGCTATAATCTTCTCAGTAAACATTGAACTCTCTGCTCGGTGGCAGTTGTTGTTTCCATCTAGGGTTTTAATGTAGTGTTGGCCATTCGCTCTTACATTACACCTTATCCCACACGAGCAGCTAAGTAACTGAGTGTACATCTCAATGATATGACAAGTAATGGTTCACCGTAGAGCTCCTGTGTACTCTAACTATAGAGCCCTGGGTCCTCTAACCATAGAACCACTGTATCCTCTAACAATAGACCCCTGGGTCCTCTAACCATAGAGGTACTATGGCAATAGACTTGTTATGTTGTCAATGAGTTTGCAAATTTATCAATGCAATGTGTTTTGGTGGTTTAAAACATACCAGTATTCTATTTTTCCTCCTATTATTTCTTCAATATAAGTTTAACAAAAGCACCATTGTTTGAAGTTTTCCTAGTTTATGTCTCAGACGGTAAGATAACATCCATATTGTTTCACATGGATGGCATCACTAAGCCAACGGCCCATGGTTTGCCCCATAGGAGTTTTATTCAAATATAAATGATCAATACTGTCTGAATTTTGATAATTTTAGTTGAAATAACATCGGTTGCATTGCCAATTTTGCTGCCCACTGGGATCACCTCTGGCCGAAGTCGCCTCGCTGGTGGGTAACTGATGAGCCTTTCTGATGGTGCCCAGGACAGCAAACCATGTATGACACTAGAGAGTCCATACAGCAGTTGACAGAGAGCCTTCCGCAAAAGTGCAATGCAAACGTGGGTTTCTATAAGCTATTCTATTCCTGTATAGGATTGTTCTATGGGAGAGGCACAGGGCTGAATGGTTAGAGCGCTCGTCACTGGTGCTGAAGGTCCCGGGTTCAAAACACAGCTGAGCACGAGATTTTTCAATAACTCTCTCTGTTCACCCAGTAGTAAATGGGTACCTGGCTAAGGTGAGGTAAGGTGAAAGGCGGCGGGGAAGGGGCACCTGGCCCTATCGACATATGATTGTGGAGGAGGTGATAAGAAGTAGTACTTCTCTTTCGCCCCACCACCTGCTTCATACCGAAAAGCCAGATGACCTGGTTTCACCTAACTTTCATTTCAGTGGCAGTTATAGCCTCGTGTAAAGCCATCTATTGCCAAAGATTATACCAAGATAGAACTCGAGGCCTATTTTCCAAATGATACCGCCAGACTCCGGTGGGTCTGTTGGGTCTTTGTAGGGGCTCTAAACAATTAAACAAAACAGGGTAGTATATATGTACATCAACTTGCCATTCAAATTCAGGCAATTGATGCTTTCATAGTTCAGTAGCTAGTGAAGCCAGCAACCCTGTCGGGTTTTCATCATAACTTCCCCGAGAAAGATTATTTCGTCGGTAAGTTTCTCCTGCTGAGTCATGCAGGTTTATAGCTAGATATACCATATCATACTCATAGTCACACATCCCACACGGCCTCATCGTGGATTGTATTTTTTGTCCTTGTGTTATATCGCGACTTTTCTCCATGGGTATTCTCCCTTTAGGTTTTCCGTGTCATGATTTAATGACTCCGAATGGTTTTGCAGAATTTCACCTCTAGTACGACACTGAGAAGCGCTGTGGTTGAGTGGTTAGAGCGCTCACCACTGGTCCTTAAGGTCTCGAGTTCAAAATAGAACTCAAGCATGGGATTAGTTAATAACTCTCTCTGTTCACCCAGCAGGGTACCTGACTCTCTTCACAGCTGGGAAGGTGAAGGCTGTGAGGAAGGGAGTGGCGCCCCACCCCCTTTCCCGTATGAGTTGGCTCTTTGATATCCACTTCCCCGATGGCAACCTTGACCTTAACGAAACTGAATAAATTGACCACTTACAATTGGTCAGTAACTGGTTAGATCAGATATCTTCATGCGTATTTTACGTCCATTTTTCATCTCGCATCTCAAGCTAGCCTGAGTTGGGTTGGGTTTACAGAATTCGACCTTCGGTACAACACAACACAGTATGAATTGGCCAATGGTTGGTCATGCAGTAACCATTTTTTAAAATTCTGCTTGGCCACCTGGCTCATCCAGTTTGAAGGACCTTCTACACCTGAGGCTTGTTGAAGCAGTAGGAGATGGCCCACCGTGACCTGGTTTTGGCCTCTGGTTTCTCTCCTCCAGTCATGCGTTGATTTAATATAATGTAAAGGGGTTTATCACAGATTTCATGCAGTGTGGACGTAGCAGTTAGCACCGTCCATTACTATAGCAAAGTCATGATGCACAGGATTCCAAGCCACTACTTAGAAAACACATTATAAAATGCCCCTAAGTTTGAAAAATGTGCGAAATATTTGTGATAGAGCATGAATGTATGTCAGTAATGTTAGATAATAAAGTAGGGATATTTGGGGATCGCGGGATAGCTCAGTAGTTGACAGTGCTGGGCTGTCAACTGCAAGAACATGGGTTCGAATCCACAGTGAGTCCATTGTGAGTAATAGCTCCTGACATTTAGCCTAGCTCCTACCACTCCAACAAGCCCCAAGCTTAGTGGGCCCATTTAATAAAATTTAATATTGATAAATGATCCAAACAATAAAAATGTTTTGTGGTGATGTCAGCAGTCAAACGTATCTCTCAGGTCATTTCCCTCTTCCTCTTGATCAGTGGGAAATGTCAGCTGGGTGGAATTCCGCGAATATGCCGTGATCCGATAACCATTGATATGAATTTATGGATCAACAATCGCTGATTTCAACCACGTTCGATCCCCCACAACATCATGTATAGAACCCACAGAGTTCTACGATGGAAGTTACTACACTGGAATCACTACAATTATATCGTGAGATGACTTTCTTTATATCAAAGAACGGTTGTAATAACACATGCAGGGGAAGTGTCCGCAGGTCAGCGTTGTACTGCGGACTGATTGTCATATATCAATGCTGTCAATGGATAACATGGTACAATTTCTGCTGTTAAACTGCTGCATTGATGCAATATCAATGCTTTTTTTGTGAATCTACTCATTCTGCGAGACATTATAGGAGATGGTATGTCTGAGGACAGAGTCTATTCTATCACTATTACATGAATAGAATACGCCGACTAGTATCACCTCGTGGCTGTCGTAGCCAATGAAATCGTCTGAAAATAATTAATGATGGCGCCATCTTGGAGTCTGTTAAACTCTCACAGATTTGCCAGTTTCTCATTGGTAGGAACTTTGAAAAAACCTCTTGTTGACCACCAGTTCGTTGGATGAAAATTATTTTATTCTTTGAAAACATTCTGTTATATAAAAAAACATGAATGACGGGGTATTAGCACCTGTACTATTTACCTATAGCGTCAGTCGGCGGGATTAAATGGTTAATGGCATTGAACGGAAACCTTCTAATGGTACCATATTCCCCAATATAGATGAGCCCGCTCTTAACCAGAATGGATCTTGGCAGTTTAAAGCTGCACGTTTTGATATCACCATTCCGTATGTCCGGTTTACCATCACAAATGTAGATAACTTTATCTCGAGCAAGATCGGCTACCATTAGCTGATTTTTCCAGCTAGCTGTGATGAATAAAATGGAGTCAGTCACGAAAGTCAAACCTCCTAAAACGAACGACTCGGTTGCTGACAATGACCCAGGAAGCCCACTGCCATGCGTTAATCTTTTAACAGTCCGCGTGTTCAAGTCAAGCTGTAGAAGGCCTTTATTTGTGGTGATATAGGCGACATCATTAGTTGAGAACTGATCAATCCTCATGCGTCGCACTTGATGAAGCATTCCACCCTGAGCGACTGTAGTCACATGATCATGACCTTCTCTTATGACCCTGATAGCATCATTTCCACTGTCAGCAATGTACAAGTCACGTTTGTGTAGAACCAAACTCTCCGGGTAATAAAATCTGGCCTCGCTGAGCAATTTCCCATCAGAGGTTCCACGGACAGTGCACCGACCAGCATAGAGTGATGTCTGTCCGGTCTGCAGATTCACAGCTCTCAGGCAAGTGTTAAACTGGTCAGTGAGTATCGCGACTGACCTACTCACTTGAGTGAATTCGCCGAGACGATTAAACTTTGACTGGCTGCCTGCAACAAAAATATCATTTTATAAGTTGTAGTTGTAAAAAAGTAGGTTGACTGACCCCTAACCTCTCAGGACCATTCGTTCAGTCTTGTAGCTAGTGCTTCATAGTGAATCAGCGAATGTTCTGGAAGAGCGAAGCGAGTTATCACAAACTTTTATAGCAGAGAGTGATTGATTTATTTATGTACTGTAAAGGCAACAGACCCTTTCTGCGTCACCTGAAAGACAATCATTCCTGTGAGTGACAAAAAACCTAACTTACTTCTAACAGCTTTCGGATTTTACCAACCAATCATTTTCAGTCTACAACTCTTTGATTTCTTCTCCAAACTTCCATTCGCTGACACAATTTGATCACCCAACAGAAACCTCACAAAAGCTTATCAGTTTAGATACATCATACATGTACTGGTGCAAAATTTGGCCTATAGAGGGCCATTCAATTAATACTGAATGGCAAACATATACATATATAATGTTTGTTCTTGGGGTTAAAAAAACCTAATACTTCACGAAGAAGTCTGCCTCGTGCGTGAATTGGTTTGAAGTGAGGGAAAGTTGCATGGGCATCAGCCCCACTAGCTCACCAGGGATGGCAATGAATCAACGGCAAGACATGGGTTAAGATGTTTGAAAGTAGATATCTTCAAGTGGTTGGGGTCAGTCAATCTATACACCTACATGTATGCTGAAAAGGACAACGTAACTGAAATTTTTATCTCTGATTATGATCTCAACTATTCACACAGAGAATTACATCTTAATGAGAAATAATAAGACCTTCAGTTGACCTTCACCTTTCCACCCATGGTTTTCATGGAGTGAAGCGTTGGCTTAGCTTAGCGGATCGCGTACTGGACCTTGAGTTGTGATCCCTGGTTCTATTCCCAGGTCATGCAGAGACTCTGCCTTTCATAACATCCTCACCAGTTTTGGATCGCAATGCTAAACAAAGCAGGTCCACCCATTCCCATCTCCATGGGGTACGCGGGTGTAAACAGAAAGTCTTCTAATGATGCACTCTGGGAAATACTGCGCCAAAAACTTAGTAAACTAATCT
>Ga0224511_10003207_pt1 | contig 11614 bp, 7 predicted proteins | sample SF_May12_sed_USG_2_FD_169988 | JGI IMG/M metagenome (GOLD analysis project Ga0224511, IMG submission 169988) | Sediment microbial communities from San Francisco Bay, California, United States - SF_May12_sed_USGS_8_1 | ecosystem: Environmental > Aquatic > Marine > Sediment | place: USA...
TCATTCGTCTGAGATACCCTAGAACATAGAAAACACAGTTCAAGCTAGGCTTAAACATAGTGCCCAAATACCTCGGAACAGTGTCATGTTATGATTATGTTATACATGTAATGTAGATCAATTTGGCCTAGACAATACATGCACTTCAAAGTGACAGGGAAAAGCTATAGTGATAGATGTGGTGTATTGCTTTGGGCCATGTAAAGCTGATGTATCGGGGAGCAAACTGAACTCAATCACCTGATAGCTTTATCTATCTATTATATTGTGCAGCTGTTGAAAGTTTATTTAGTTCATGCAGTTTACATAAATAGGCCAACAATGATAGATTTCTCAAATAAAACCAGAGATGGTACTTTTCAAAAGATCCACAAATACTATATGATGTATGTCTTGGGTTTTCTTCACATAGATGTACCAGTAACATTTATGCAAATTCAAGATGAAAGAACAATTTATAATCAACATTTAAAATAAAAAGATAGGTACCCATAAACCAGGGTTGTTTTATTTTATACTTGAAATTAAACTTAATGTATGTTGTCATTTAAAAAGACTGATTTTTCTGTGCATCATAAAATAAATAATTTAAAACAATTTAATAATTTATTATATACAATGGAGAAATAGAATTCATGTTAAATTACATTTAACACATTTCGAACAGCATGCATTTAAAATTCATGCATATCAACTTGCTATGTGGCAAGCCCCAACTCTTTAGGTCACCACAAGGTTACCAGTAGATATAATGCAAGTACAGGTAGTTCATTAGGGCAATTTTACTACATGAATAAATGTTATACATGTACAGCCCTCAGGATTTTTATTTGTTGCCACCATAATAATAATAAAACAAGTACAGATAGTTCACTCGCTCAATCTTCTTGTATGTAATTATCATGTTTTTTAAAAAGCATTCTTTTATGATTTGAAAGTTTAGAAAGCAATGACAACTTTGTTCTAGAATTTCCATTGAAGATATATTTTATTATAGAGACAATTTTCTCCCATGGTCCGATATACATACAGTAGGAACTAGGAACTGCACAGTTCTCGACTGGTGCCAAATATCTTTAGAATATAACCCAAGGTCAGTATACATACAGTGGGAACTAGAAACTGCACGGTTCTAGACTTGTGTCCCCCGTATGTGGCCATCTCCATCATGAAGCCTTTGACACACTTGAACACGAGCTCTGCACGCTTCATGCACCACGGGATTGTCATCTCCTGTAGAGAGAAGAGATCATTTAATATGTGAAGAAAATACTATTTTGAATAAAGCCTAGAACAATTCAACATAAAAAGTAAAGTTTATGATAGTTGTTTATAAATTGCTAAGGTCAACAGATGAGAAAAGGTATTTCTGGTTAGAGAGGCCCTAAATTTAGTTGGTGGACTCATAAATATATTTTTCAATTGGTAAACCAACCAACCAACCTACCTCTCTCATCTCATGAGCTAGAAGCAGCGGGATGGTGATCGTGTTGATATCGTATCGGAAGCAGTGCTTGACGATGTTCCTCAGCGCGAGGATGGCCGGGTGTCGGGAGGAGATGTCGCCGCGTGTGCTGTCGTTGGTGACCAGGTGGAACACCATGTGCACCTCGGAGAGATTTGAGTGCCGTGTCAGGTAGAAGTCTCCTGGCATCAGCTCACCTCTCCCGCCCTGGATGTAACAGCCAGGACACGCATTGTAGGGATAGAAGCATACATCTACACTTTCATGAAAGCAATATTTGATGAGAATATTTGAAGATAAATAAATAAAGGACAAATTACAGGTGAACATTTGCATTGTTACATTAATTTTCTGCATATTGTAACTAAAGTAGTATTATGAAAACCTATGTAAACTTAAACCTTCTAGGAATAAAGAGAGGAGAGGGATACAATCACAGTATATCTGTGTCAGTGAATGAAATGAAAAAAAGATTTGTTAAAAACTTATTAGGCATCCATCAAGTTTCCCAACTGTGCAGCACAACCTTAGATGTGTAGATCTTGGGTGCAGCATCATCGTCCAAGCGTGGCTTCCTCTCCCCCACACTGGCCAGCTCCGCCTCAATCACCGCGATCTGCTGCTGCAGGTTCGGGAAGTGAAAGTCCGTCGAACGCTCACACACACGCTCAAAATCTACAACACACATGATATATTATGTTGATTTGTGGGTTTATGAGTGGAGTGGATATATCTATTGTAACATTATGACTTTGATAATGTCAGGATGCCACAAGTGGGAAAATATATTTTAAAGACGGTCCCCATATGGTTGAACTTCAGGCCTACTTGTGTTCATAAGAAACCAAAACCAAAATAAGAGAAAGATTGGTAAACCAAGGTACAAATCTGGTGTCATTATAATTTACAATACTTATATTGAAATATAATATTTAAGTGTTTTCTTTATATAAAATGTCTGTAAATTCACAATTTTAAAAGCCAGGGTAAGTCCACCTTTCTGTAGTGTTCAAAAGAAACCAAAACCAAAATACAGAGAAACTTGGGTAAACCAAGGTACAAATATGGTGTCATTATAAAACAATACTTAGATTGAAATATAATATTTTAGTGTTTTTATATATATATAAAATGTCTGTAAATTCACAATTTTAAAAGCCATGGTATGTGTTCATATGAAACCAAAACCAAAATACAGAGGAAATTGGTTAACCCTAGGTGAAAATCTGGTGTCATTATAAAACACTACTAAGATCGAAATATAATATTTCAGTGTTTTTTAAAATATAAATTCACGATTTAAAATCCAGGGTAATTTGACCTTTCTGTATGCCGGTGTAGGAGTGGAACCTGTCATCCACCAGTAGAATGATGCCACTGAGGTTGTTGGAGTAGAGCGACATGGCCGTCTGCAGTCTCTGTGGCTGGGCCACCATCATACCCCTGCAACACAGCAAGCCACACTTGGTCATTTGCAGCTTATTAGGTCACATAATGCACCATTAAAGCAGCTGTCCTCCAGATGCTCAAAAAATAAAAAATGAAAAAATTATTAAAATTAACGGTAAATACTGGTGAAGTTATGTTCAGCGGAGAAATCTATTATTACTGACCCCTTAATTCAGTTGACAGATTGTTGGTAAAACATGGTTTTTCTTTGCATAATCTACTGCGTTACTAACGCAGTAGCCGTTATGTATAGTAGGAATAGCACGATGGCAGAAAAGCGAACTGTATGTTTTCAAAGCAAAAAAAGTGACAATATGTAGTTTTTTTTATTTCTAACAACTAGTATATATATTTGAAGAAATATTTTGAAAAATTTGTAACTAATGATTTTTTAGTATACTAGTATTCTGGAGCTCAGCTGCTTTAAGCAAATTTTCAAGCTCTTCCCAATGCGTTAGATCTTGTGAAGGGATTTATCACAGGGAAAGGTCTCGTAATTTTATATATATACAGTATATAATAACAAGGGTAACAACTCGATAGAAATTCTCTCGACACGATCGCGCAACAAGAGATTCTCTACAATCAATGGTAAAAAGCACTCCGTGACGCACATTTGTCCTAAACATTGCATTGTATTATAAGAAAATAGTAAATTTTGTTAATTGCAATCGATTAGCTTGCCAATTATTGCAGATTGATTATGTAAATCAGCCAACATATTATTTTATTCCAATTTCACGCACTAGTCGGTCATTTTGATGGTATGCAATGGACGTTTTCATTGGTTGCTGTAAATACAACCACCAAATTTCAGCCAATGAAATTACAAGTTTCAAATGAACTTCTGGCTAAATCAAAATGTACTATGTTTTGTTGCGCGACCGTGTCAACTTTTAAAAGCACCATGGAATATTGTCCTTGGTCAGGTTATTTCGCAGCAGCAATGAAATGTATTGGTTTATTGTGTTTTATTATAGACGACTTATAATTCAGAACTTTAGATATATTTGTGAATCCTCATTTTATTCCCTTTACTGCTAACATAGAAAACTTAGTTGTTACCCTTGTTATTATATACTGTAGATATATATAATAAAAAATACGAGACCTTTCCCTGTGGGATTTATCACAAACAGGAAATATGCTTTCTTTTGTGTTTTCTAGGTCAGATTGTCACCTGACAATATACTCCTAATCTAGGGTTAGGGTTAGGATTAAAATTGACCATGTACTGTTATAAATGATCATAATTGACAGTTAGGTAACTGTCCATAGTGGTCAGTCCACCACACCAGCATTCCTGGGGCCATATTCATAAAGCTCCTTAGGGAAAAACTTCACTTACGAGAAAACTTTGGCACTGAATTACAACAAAACCAGAGACATTACACATTTTAATTATCAGGTTGCAGATCTATCTCAGTAAAAGATTACATAAATTGATTTCAAATAAAAAAAAGAAAATAGGGGAAACTTATGGAAAGTTCACTTTTTAAATTTTTTGTTTACCTTATGCTTTATGAATATTGGCCCTGGATTCACCTTTACTAGCCTCTTTACTCTCCAAAGGGACAGACTGCTTCCTCACATGTACCAGCTGTTAGGGACAACTGAACTAGATGTCTAGTGTTGATCATTAAGATCCATGGTGGGGCTAAATCCCCTGACCCAGTCTAGATGTGCAGTACTATCCTCTACAAGTTACTGCCAATGGGACTTGGCAGCCCTCATATTCTGTATGATGCAGCAAGCGCCACTATGTGAGCTGTTTTTACAACACGAGACAATCTGATCGATGTCTGCTCATTATCTAACTGCAGTAAAGTCTGCTTATAAGGAACTTACAGTTATAAGGAACTGATTTTCATTCCCCCAATCATTACCAAGTAACTATATAGTTCACTATATACGTTTATAAGGAACTCCGGTTATAATGAACATATTTTCATGGATCAGATGAGTTCCTTATATGCGGAGTTTTGTTACTGTATAGTTTTTTATTAGATGAACAGGTACACATAAATTGGAACAGTCTTTTTTTTATAAGAGAACCTGGACCTCATGCCCAGCCAAAATGTCTGATAAGCCAAGCCTTGTACCCAACAGTGTGAGGTTTGTGTCGACAGAGGTCCAGGGCGCTCGCACACAGCAGACGCAGGTTATGGGTTGTCTTCATCTGCGCTCCTGAAACATACAATCTTATATAGGTATCTGGGCAATTCTGAGTCTGAAAATGAAAATTAATGGCAGAGTAATTGTCTAGGTTTGAAAAAGGATGGGTGGGGAAGAGTATGGGTTTGATAATTGATGGGAGGTGAATTGTTCCCTTTATCTCACACAAGGTACATGTAGTTTCAATTGATCATTAAGACGAATAATTCATTAAGACGAAGTGAAAGTTTGGTCCCGAATCGAGTCCTTCTTATTTTAACTAAAATTCAGTTGTTTAAGTCAAGTATCTATGTCGAAATTTTTATGTGTCGAAGCATATTTTGCGGTCCCGAAGTGGCGTTTTCTTTATAAAATCAAATGGTTAAGTCGAACCGCTGTTTCTCAGTTTTCGCACCTATCAACCCAGACCGTGGTGGTTGAGCTTCGAGATGAATGCGTCACAATAGAATGTAGCTTCACACCAATCTCGAGCTCACCGCATGTTATTTGTAACTGCTAATCATCGTTATCAGTGACAGCTTTAAGCAAACGTGAACCAACTGATACAAAAATCATGCCATAATTTGAATGATCGACTTATTTATTATTGCATATGGTATACAATCGAAAGTTTTTAAGCAGTCATCGTCAGTTCGGCTCCATGTCGACTCTCTGTGCTTCACAACTATAAGCATATTCCAAATTGTCATCACATTATTATTATAATGTAGAGAGATAGTGAATTGTCAAATTTATATCGAATTATCATATACATGTATATTTCTACATGAAAGACGATACCATACTTAAAATATTTTATTTATTTACGTATTTTATCGTTTTATTTTATATTCTCCAATGAACGAAATAAGTAATGGTCAAATGGTAAAAGGATGCTTCAAGGTAAGCATTCTTATTAAAACTGATATTTTGCCAAATGTTTCGCTCCCCATAATGCCCAATTGGTTATCTCGAACCATTCCTATGTCGAAGTATTTTCTGGGTCCCGACCACTTCGACATAACGAAGTTCAGCTCTATGTGTTTACCAATGCAAATGTCGATCAGATTTTTACATGGTGGGTATGATTCATAACCACGTTCATGATGACATTTATTAGTAACTTTTTGCACTAGAACAATACCCAAATTGTAATAAAAACTGACCTTATCAAATAAACTTTATGCACTAGAACAATGTACAAAATAAAAACCACACATTTGTTTCTGCTTTACCAGCAGACTCAAAAAAATTCCAGACCAAGGAAATTTGTTAACAAAATCAATGTTAATGTATTTCATTTTCTCCCGACTTCAAAGGCTGCTGTTTTTCATGTATAAATCAAATTTGGTTTTATAAAATATTGTTTTCTACCGACTTTTCCCCACAAATTTCGGTTGGTATAAGGGGAAACCAAAAAACTATTGGCCTAATGATCGTGTTTTGAAATATCATGATGGCCTTGTATAAAATTTACAGTGTCTGACAAAATTGCTATAGGGCAAGATATTTCAGTGAAAATGTTTAAAAAAGTAATTCTGTTCATGTGGCTTTTAGCATTTAAGGCAAGGAAAATTTGAAGTAAATTCCATTCAAAAACGTGATCAGAACTCAATTAATGATTTCATGTGCTTAGAACAGGTTAAATAACTTTCAGCTTATTATGTACTTAAACACTTGGAACCTCAACAACAGATTTTTTTCCATTTTTTATTTGCACACACAATATGTTTGACTATATAATTTCCCTGTGGTCACATTGTGGTGAACTTTTAGGGGAAATTACCTCAAGTAATTTAATGACCGTTTTCTTTATAAGACCACAAAACATTAATACAGCTGTTGGTTGGAAACTAAACACAGAAGACCATTAAATGTCAACTGCCAAAGAACAAACTTGAAATGTTAACACAGTGCATCCATTATATTACACAGGCACACACAAGGAGGAAGAACCAGAAACATCACATGACCACAATTGCAAAGGAACATGGTGACCTTCACCCCAGATAGCCGACTTTTGTAGGAAAACATTTTTGTATATAAAATGGGAACTAACTCAATATTATGGTAAAGCACTGTTTGAAGAAAAGAGAACTGACCCATTATGATGGTAAAGCACTTTATGAAATTAAGGAAACTAATTTAGTATATTGAAGCATTGTATGCAAAGGACCTTTCTCCATCTGTCAGTCTTGATCATTTATAACAGTACATTGTCCCTTTAAATCCAATGAATTAGGGCTATGGTTATCTGGTGAAAATCAGACCAACTTAATACAAAAGGAAGAATACTTCCTGTCTGAGACAAACATATCACAATAACAACAAGAAAGCACAGAAAGGGGAAGAGATTCAATGTTTTGCAGAACTGTGCAGTAAAGGGAACTAACCCAGTATGATGGTGAAGCTCTCCTCTAGTCGAGGCTGAGTGTGCCTCTCCTCTACGTCTGCCTCAACAATGTTGCTGGTCATCGCTCGCACTCGCTGCCTGAAACAGTGGCCGGACACCAGAGGTCAAGTCATTCCATAGGTCAAGATGTACCTGGCTTTAGTTTGAGTTCACCTTATTTATACATTGGGGCACACAGTCAAGACGAGCTCATTAAGGATATAGGAAATTGTTTTTAAGGTAAAATATAGGTATATGCAATTATGCATATATTAAATGCAGCCATTAATATTTTAGAGTGCCTATAGCTAGATGAGTCAGACACTGCAATTGATATTCATGTCTTTATAATTATGAGATTGTAACATATTTTCCATAGCAACAGCTGAATGTCTAAGGCTTATGTGTCATTAGAATGTGTTCAATTGCATAAAAAATCTAAAGCAGAAATGGCATTTCAATATTAAATCAACCAAACAAACAAACAGAATTTCTAACATAAAATAAACATCACCATTCAGAAAAGCAATAAGATTCAGGCCTTAATTTATGTATCTGTTATTTCCCCTATAGATCCGATTTTAAGGATGGTTTTGAAAGGAAGATATATATATCGTTTGCAACTTTGCATCCATTAACCTAACACTGATTTATACTCTCAAAAAACTTCAAAGCCTTAAGGAAATACGTTAATTAAAAAGTGACATTTAAGGTTGGGCAAATTTTGATAGGTTAGTCGGAAGAACGAAAACAACTACATGTAACCTTGCTCTAAACGTTAATATGCATATACAAAATTCTAACACCCACTCACACACAGACACATCACAGAGACACAGACCAATCAGTGGCCAGCACCTACATGTAGGGAGGCACGCCTGCCTCGCACGAATCCTTGTGCACAATCTTGAGCCAGTCGTGCATGGCGCTCTACATCTCATGTTAACACACCTTACAAAATCTGATCACACAAGCACCCACACATCCCAAAAACACAGCCCCATCAGTGGCCAGCATGTACATGTAAGCGGGCACGCTAGCTCCGCAGGAATCCTCGTGCACTTTCTTGACCCAGTCGTGGAACTAACACACACTAGCACCCACAAATCACAGACCAATCAGTGGCCAGCACGTACATGTAAGCGGGCACGCTAGCTCCGCAGGAATCCTCGTGCACTTTCTTGACCCAGTCGTGGAACTAACACACACTAGCACCCACAAATCAGACCAATCAGTGATCAGCACGTACATGTAAGCGGGCACGCTAGCTCCGCGGGAATCCTCGTGCACCTTCTTGACCCAGTCGTGGAACTCGCGGCGCTGTATCTGCTGCTGATTGGCGAGCTCCGACGCCCACTTCCCCTCCATCATGTGCAGCAGCTCGGCGTGCTCCTTGCTCAGACGACTCACTTCCTCCTCGCTCGCTGACGACCCCACCCGCGACATCAGCGACGCTAGCTCCTCCTGCTGTCTGTAACGTATGGAAATATATACTAACTACAGTTCTTAGCTTCCCCAGTATTAGCCTCTCAACGTCGTAAAGTACACGCCTGTTTACTCTGAAAGTGACAGACTGCGTCCTCACATGTGTCAGATGTGAGGAACAATTGATCCAGACCAAGCAACATGTCTAATATCAATTACCACAGAGAAGGTTACCAGACTATCAGTAGCTGCTTCTGGGATATAATTGCATTCAATGTCAGCTGGTGTTTTAATAGTGTATCATAAGAAAACTTTCAGACAAGATGCATTATGGCATCCCCAAGGTCCTAAGGCGGAAAACGGGTTTCAGTAACTAATGAACTGTGTCAATGGGTCTAACATTTGCAAGCAATTTTCAGTTGGCAAAGGCACAACAGTTAGACAAACCCAACATTTTCTGATGTTACAGAATTCAAAATCTTTTGACATTTAAAAAATATGCCATTGCATAATGTACTGATAAGATATAAAAAAGAACTATGATTTTTAATTTTAATTTTAATGAGAGGCTAAATTCTAATACTCTCAAAATAAATGCAATAGGAAAACATCAAAGAGAAATATATATAAGTTTTGCAAATTACATTATGGAAATATGCCTGGAAGTTGATATTATATGTGTAAAAAGGCAAGCAAGTCAACTGCATTGCATTTGTAATTCAACTGTCTAGACTGGAATGCCCATAGGCCTTAGTTCAAAGTAGATGCAAATTTACATCAGCAATAACCTTCGAAGACCCTCTTCACCAGTCATCTTCCCTTCTAGGTGTTTTCTCCAAGTTTAATTTTTTTTAAATAAGCCACTAATGTCAATTTCAAGGTCATTTAGAATTTCAGACAATAAAATCAGCATTGCATTATTGTACTGGGTGTTATGTAAATCAACACTGTGAAGGTTCAGATCTCGTTAACCGTATAATTTTATTAACAAATCAATAAGTTCTGTTAATTTTAATTATCAGCCATTAACAGTTTTATGTAGAAAGATATGATATGAATAAATTAACCACTAAATTGTGTTTTTAAATGTAGTAAAATTGAAAATTGATAATTTTATTTTCAAATATGCAATCCACCTTAAACATAAAATCAGTTCTTCTGCATACCTGTAATATAATATTAAACATGAATCCCTAAAAATATACACAAAAGGTCTATATTTTCAGTTGTCACAATTCTGTTCTAAGAACGGAACATTTTTCTAGTCTTATCATACAGTTTGTCTTATTTTAAAAATGTTTTACTATGCTGACATGACAAATTTTAATCTTTGTCTCACAATACAAATTCTGTGATATTTCAAATAAATGTCAATATGAGTCCCAGTGGGTTAAAAAGATGGAAGATCACAAATTTTAATTTCTTGTATTTTATACATTAATGTCAATTTATTATATTTATTTCTGCAAAGAAATGTGGTTATTCTAGATCTCTATTTACAATTGTGCATTTTCTAATAAAAAATATAAGGGAAAGTTTTGAAATTATCCAGTTTCATAAATAATTTAAAAAATGATTAATCTACCGGTAAATAAAACAATTCAATTGTTATCTTAACTTGTGTATTTAATATAAACAATAGCAACCATAAATGCGCATAAAATGCTATTTTTAGTCAACAGTCATAGTAAAATAATCCATTTGACCTGAAAAAAGAGATGCAGAATTTCCTAAAATGCCCATGTCCGTTTTTTAGGGTGTTGTTGTTTATTTTTATCTTGCTGCACACTTCCTTGACAGTCAGACAGACAGGCTTCTGTCAATATAAAAAGGGGGCAAAAAGAAAATGTCCGCAGGATACTGGAGCTTGTGTTGTAGTTCCCAGACAAGGTTATTATTTTACTGTGATTTATGCAAATAGACTTGGGAAAGGCGACACTTTTCAGTCAGAGGCCAACACTAAATGAAGCACAGTCATTAAAGATGTCTGCAATGTTTTAGCCATTTAAAACGTATTTGTTTGTTCTCTTTACAAGATATATGAACATGTAACTTTCAAACAGAAATCAGAATCCACTATTCTTCAGCCTTGTTGAAAACATGTTAGATTAATTTGAAAACTAATGAATCAAAAATGAAAAAAGATTTATGAAAAACAATACGCAAATACAAATTATTACTGCCTTATAAATGTGCATGGTATTTACTTCTGAGGCTTGGATCACATGACTGTACGCACACCTGCTTTTTTCAGGTCTTAACTACTCTTTCCATTTTTTTCTATATAATTATAGTTCTTAATCATTGTCACAAATTTTGAGATGAGAAGGCCGGGCCCATTAATCGTTATGAAAAACTCAAATCAAAATAGTGTCTTACTCATTAATTTACAGAAGTGTAAATTTCCCTTGAAACTTTTCTTTCAATTATACATTGACAAACCAGTGCTTCCTTTCAAAACACAAATAAAACATTAATTCTGATTTGAGTCATATAAAGCTCAAGCCAAGATATGGAAGGCTTGCACAATCCAAGCTTTATTTGCCATGTGTGTACCTATGCAGGCTGACCAGTGACCTTCTATGAAAAAGTAGGGCAAAAGTACAATCTGAACTCATCGGACAGTGGCTACACCACACCATCTCTCTGATGTACGTAGGGGCGCGCCATCTTGAATTTGGGATTACTTATCACATAGTGACGTAACCATCTGTGTATTGAATGCTATA
>Ga0224511_10003208_pt1 | contig 11613 bp, 7 predicted proteins | sample SF_May12_sed_USG_2_FD_169988 | JGI IMG/M metagenome (GOLD analysis project Ga0224511, IMG submission 169988) | Sediment microbial communities from San Francisco Bay, California, United States - SF_May12_sed_USGS_8_1 | ecosystem: Environmental > Aquatic > Marine > Sediment | place: USA...
CCAATGATGAGATTTGTATTCTTTATAGCAATAATTTAACAAAATAGTGAACTTACCGAGAGATTTTGGACGCCATTACGCGTGTTTGGTATCTTATGAAGTCACGTGATTCCCCCCCGTGATATCAGCATTTGACAGAATTCTTCAAACATACATCTGCCAATTTTTTAAACCCGAATTTGTCATTTTTCTTTCAGAGATAATAAAACCAGCATCTTACAGAAATAATAAAACCAGCATAAGACAGAAATAATAAAATCTGCATCTAACAGAATTCTAGAAACCTGCATCTTGCAGAATTCTTAAAATATGAATCGGAAAGAAATATTAAAACCAGCATTTTTCGAAAAAAAAAATAAACCAGCATCCCAGAAAAATCTTATAACCAGCATTGAACAGAAATCTAATTACCGACATATGTTAGGAAATTAAAAAGCATTTTCATAGACAAGATTGTGGCAAGTTTGACTTGGATTTACATCATTGGCATATTTTGGGTTCCTGAAATGAAAACAACAACAACACATTTTTATTGTAATTGGTATATCAGCAAATAACTCATATCTGATAACACGCACAATAAAATTTAGAAAAATGACATTAATTTCAATGTAAACTAGAAACTAGATGTTTTTTGAGAAAAACGCATGTCTCCCCCCTCCGCGCGTTCCTTTATGCGCGCTGTTGAAGGAAGGCAAAGAACGAAATATGACCGTTTTGAAACGGAAGCGTTTATTAAGGTTAAAAGAACATGCACATATATATATATATATGAACATCAATAAAGGCTATCATCCTATGAAGTTTGACGGTTTTCACTCTTCGGGTCACTGTGACCTTGACCTTTGACCTACTGACCCCAAAATCAATTGGGGTCTTATACTCAATAAGGGCTATAACCTTATGAAGTTTGAAGGCTCTGGGTCAAAGGGTACTTGAGTTATAACGCGGAAAAGGTTTTCACTCTTCGGGTCACGGTGACCTTGAACTATAACCTACTGACCCCAAAATTAATAGGGATCTTCAACTCAATAAGAGCTATCACCCTATGAAGTTTGAAGGCTCTAGCTCTAAGGGTACTCGAGTTATTGAGCAGAAACGGTTTTCACACTTCAAGTCACTGTGACCTTGACCTTTGACCTACTGACCAAGGCAATTTAAAGGCAATTTTTTATTTACTACATGTATATACCGTCATGTATAGTTTTTATCTTTTTATACTTACCCCACCTGTGAGTGGGACATATCTGAAAAACAAAAAGGCTGATATGATTTGACATATATAATGTCTAGAGAAATAAACACACAAAAAGGCTGATATGATTTGATATGTTAATGTCTTTTTGTGCATGGACCAGTACCGACTCAGTTATGCGCTGTTTTAGTATGCGATGTTTTGTTTCTTTGTTAGAACAAGTCTTTTATATGTTCGGATACGTTATAAGATTTTCATTTTTTAAAATTCTGAAATAATTGTTATCTAGTATGACCTTTAAAGACAGTTAAGTGTCAAAATACTTTGTAAACCACAAACTAGATTTGTTAACTATGGATCAAATTATGCATTTCGTCCAAAAAGCGTGGTTGGATTTGAATTATGTTTTCAAGAAATGACCAGATTAAAAATGTGTGCTTGTTTCAGATTAAACATTGTGTATGCTTATAATTTATGGCTATATTATATGACTTTGCATGCCAATTTTATTATAAAATGACATGCCTGTTTTAACGAAAACCATAAAAACAGAGTCATTTGCGTTTACATTACATTGTATATATGTGTGTGCTTAACAAAATATTATTTGTGTGTAACCATTCATCTCGTACCACACAAATGTAACAACATATTGCACATCTTAATATGCAGACTCTTACCATATTTTTCTCACTTTGGTATAGAACTTATTACATAACCAATTATTTAACAATCATGGTTCTCAACCAGTATCTGCTACCATCGCTTTAACATTATTTGGCTAACAATGGATGTGGTCATTATTGTGTAATGCTTTTCTAAAAATGTGAACTATTTGTACCCGCAATAAAATATCATTAAACTAAAATAAATGAAATGGCGACATTCTCCCATGTTGTTTGTTGCCAAATGTCAGGTAACCACCAAGACAAATGAAATGTCAGGTAACCACCAAGAAAAATGAAATGTCAGGTAACCACCAAGAAAAATGAAATGTGATGTAAAATAAAATAATGGGAACCATCAATATTTTTTATATAAATATTCCATTTAGTATAGTGACAACAAATGACTCCTACATGTAAAACTAAAAAAAGGTTAAATCGACAAGAAAAAGTACATTTGAAGTATTTATTGAAGTTGTAATAAACGAAATACAAGAGCATTACCTAGAGCATCGTAGGCATGAACAGTTTTGTTTGACAGCACCTTCTCGTAAACCTTCCCAGACGAACCTTTGTCAACTCTGCAACAATTAACATATCGACAGACCTGTTGGAACGACGTCCGATGCCCGACAAAACTCGGGAATTTACGTTAAGCCATAACGTACAACATCATTTGGGCCAATCAAAAGACTGAATCTTTTGAGTATCACTGGTTACGGGAATTGCAATGTTTGACGTACAGTGTAACGAGCTTTCCCGCCATTTTGTCGGGCATCGGACGTCATTTCAAGTTCTGTCGATACGTTAATTAATAAACATGTAAACATCAACATTAAAATGTTCTTTCATAGAACTAACAAATATAATTAAAAAGATATTCAAAGAACACTATTGTAGATAAAGCATACCGAGTAGATGCTAAGGGCATACTGACAAATAGTCCCCCCTACACATACCCAACTCCCTCGCCGCAGACACACAATGTTCTCGGGCACGCTTAACCAATAGAAACAACACTTATAACGTGTACGTATTCTTGCCTGTGACTGAAACTTGATAGATCTATAACCATGACCATTCATTTGAATAACAATTGATACATTGTATATTTAATTACACACAATGCCTGTTGTTAGAAACTAACGTGTGGTAACATTCTTACAAACCGGCTCTTTTTATGCAACCACGAATTTAGGGACAATAGATCTACTACAAAATGATAGATTTGCCCATATCCGTCAAATAATAGTTGTTATACAACGTTATACATTATACGGAATAACCTAATAAACAATGAATAACATATGATTGAAGCAAACTGCTCATCATCATTATCATCATCATCATCATCATCATCATCATCATCATCATCATCATCATCATCATCTTTTTCTTTTCTTTTCTTCTCTTTCGTCTTCTTCTTCTTCGTCTACATAATAATGTACATGTTACTCTTTCACAGAAGTTTATTATGTTGAAATGAAACAAATGTTTCTTACCTCGTGTCGATACGCGTATTAACATAATCTGAAAATGTTGAAAAAATAAATTATATTTAAAAAGTTGAGCATTTTGAAAGAAACATTTATAACTTTTTAAACAATACATGTTTCATCCTTTACCATGTTTAACTTAAAAGATATATAAATTAATAATATTTATTAAATGATAAATATTAAAATCAAAATATAGCTGAGGGCAAACGGCATTTATGAGTACATACGGAAAAATGAAAGTTTTTCAAATCTAACAAACTATACCTCTATCAGATTGTTGTCCAGCTGCGTTTGTTGTCGTACGGGTTGTCGTTTTCCTGAAATAAAGATAAGGGGTCAATACTGATGTCAAGCAAAATTAAGCATACGGTACTTAATAGTAATAAAACATAAATATTCACTATAATTATATGGAAAAATGTTTTCTCACTTGTTCGGTTGAACTCCAGCCGCTGCAACATAACACAAAGAAACAAAGAGAAATATAGAATACTTCAGACTACATAACATGTATACGTGCACACGAAACGAAATAGATTAATGCGTGTTTTATGAAGTTATATATTATACAAGAGGGCCCAAAGGGCCCTAGGTCGCTCACCTGAGAAAAAGGTCAAGGGTCACAGTGGAGCCATTTACAGAGGTCCACTAATGTTGTACACCAAATATTGGTAGAGGACCTCTAGATGATGCTATATACCAAATATGAAAGCTCTGGGCCTTGCAGTTTCAGACAAGATGATTTTTGAAAATTGCATTTTGAAGATCTATTTTTGGACCCCGTGACCTGCTTATGCCTCCAATCAAAACCATTTGAACAATTTTGGTAGGAGACCACCCAGGGACCATTCCTGTTGAGTTTGGCTAAATTCCCATTAGCGGTTCAAGAAAAGTTGTTTGAAGATTTCCTTATATAATTCAATGTAAAATTGTGACCCCGGGGCAGGGTATATTTTGACCACAGGGGCATATTTTGAACAACTTTGGTAAAGGACCGCTAGATGATGCTATATATATATTTATATATACCAAATATGAAAGCTCTGGGCCTTGTAGTTTCAGACAAGAAGAGTTTTGGAAGTTGCATTTTATTGACCCCGTGACCTACTTATGCAACCAATCAGAACCATTTGAACAATTTTGGTAGGGGACCACCCTGGGACCATTCCTGTTGAGCTTGGTCAAATTACCTTTTAGCGGTTCAAGAGAAGACGTCGTTTGAACTTTTCCTATATAATTCAATGTAAAATTGTGACCCCCGGGGCGGGGTCGATTTTGACCCTAGGGGCATAATTTGAACAACTTTGGTAGAGGACCTCTAGATGATGCTATATATCAAATATGAAAGCTCTGGGCCTTGTAGTTTCAGAAAAGAAGATTTTTGAAAATTGCATTTTGAAAACCTATTTTTTGACCCAGTGACCTACTTATGCAACCAACTGGAACGGTTTGAACAACTTTGGTAGAGAAACACCAAGGGATCATTCTGTGAAGTTTGGTCAAAATCCAATGAGCGGTTTCATAGGAGAAGATGTATAAGTAAAAAAGTTGACGGACGACGAACGATGGACGACGCACGACGACGGACGACGGACAAAGGCCGGTCACAATAGCTCACCATGAGCACTTTGTGCTCAGGTAAGCTAAAAACGTAAGTATTCCATTTTGTATTCGAACGATCAATTACTCATATACATGTAACTTCTTAAATAAAAGTTAAAATGACAAGAAAATACCTTTGCAAAAATTATCAATTTTAACAAGTATTAAAAAACTGAAATACATGAGCATTACCAAGTGCACTGTAGACATGAACAGTTCGGTTTGAAAGCACCTCCTCATAGACTTTGCCTGATGAACCTTTGTCGGTTCTGGAACAATTGAAATTCAGGTCAACACTCAAAATTTAAATGTTCTAGGCAGGAGTGGCTGTAAACATCTGAATTCACAGAACTAAGAAATGTAATTGAAGAGATGTTCAAAAACAATGTTAAAGACAAAGCAGACAGGGTGAACCGCTCTGGTGCGATATATTGATCATCATTTCATATTGAATTGCTTTAAATAGTAGTTGTTCTACAATTTATGTTTTTGCCGGTATTTAATTGGTTAATCAATTTTAACATATGACTGAAACGAACTGTTCATCATCATCATAATTATCATCATCATCATCATCATCATCATCATCATCATCATAATAATAATAATAATAATAATAATAATAATAATAATATGTACATAATATTACCTTTTCATCGCTTATATATTGTAACGAGAAACTGTTTCTTACCTCTTTAGGGCACGGGTATTAACATATTCTAAAAAGGTAGAAAATATATCTAATAAATGTTGAGTATTTCAAAAGAAACATTGATAACTTTTTCAACACTACCAGTAAAATCTTTAACCATGATTAAATACATATAAATTAATGTTATTTATTGAATTATAAGTATTAAAATCAAAATACAACAATTAAGTCCGCCTATAAGGAACCCTCTTGTAAGGAAAATCCGGTTATAATGAACTGGTGTTCATTCCCCAATCTTTACAAGGAACTAGTTCACCATACCTTTATAAGGAACCTCGGTTGTAAGGAACATATTTTCCCGATTAGTTTATTATAAGCAAATTTTACGGTATAGTTAAAGGCAAACGACAAATATGAACACAAAAGGAGTAATAAAAACTAGCATAACAAACTATACCTCTATCAGATTGTTGTTCAGTTGTGTTTGTAGTTGTACGGGTTGTCTTTTTTCTGTAAAAGAGATTAAAGGTCATTGCTCATTAAAAGCAAAAGCAAGCTTACGGTACTTAATGATAATAAAACATAAATATTCACTACACTTATATGGAAAATGTTTTCTCACTTGTTCGGTTGACCACCAGCCGCTGCAACATAAAACAAAGAAACTTAGAGAAATATAGAATACTGCACAATACATTACATGTGTACGTGCACACAAAACGAAATCTATTAGTGCGTGTTTCATTTACGACAATTTTAGTAATTAATTGCTAAGCTAAATGACGACTTAGTAACTCTTTTGTAAATTGACGTACTTGCGCATGCGTGCCATCGTTTCCTGTATACGATGGCAACCAGAGCAGACAACACCACGACACCCGTGACTCCAACCGTTACGCCAACAATCAATGGCACTGGAACGTCGGCGCTTGCTTCAGCGACGGTTGCTAGTGGGTCAGACACGTGGGCGCCTGCTTCGGAAACGGTTGCTAGGGGGACAGAAATTTGGGCGTCTGACTCAGTAATGGTTGATAGTGGGACAGAGCCATGGACCCCTGGTTCAGTAACGGTTGCTAGTGGAACAGAAACATGGACCCCTGCTTCAGTAACGGTTGCTCTTTGGGTGGAAATGTGGGCGCTTGACTCAGTAACGGTTGCTAGTGGGGCAGAGACATGGGCCCCTGCTTCAGTAACGGTTGCTAGTGGAACAGAAACATGGACCCCTGCTTCAGCAACGGTTGCTCTTGGGATGGAAATATGGGCGCTTGACTCAGTAACGGTTGCTAGTGGGGCAGAAATACACAGTATGGCATAATTAAAACACTTAATAGGAATTGAAGACAACATGTTCCGCAACATTTGTCGTCGTTTCAATTGATTTTTAAACACAAACCTAGCAAATCAGATTTTAATAAAGTGTATATACATGTACTTGTGTTGTGTTACCATTTACATGCTGTACATGCTGTACCTTTTAGTTCCATCGTGAAATCTATACGCTTGGATCTAATCAAATGGGCGTTGTTCATTACTTCTACATTGATAAAATATTTTGCATTTTGAATGTCGAAATCCCACTTCTTTGTCATAAGATCATCCAAGGGTATGATCAGTTTGTATTTGAAGTTTTCGCAGTATCCAGTGTTTGGACAGTAGCAGTAAGGATCCGATCGGCCGTTGGAACAAGGCTGCTGTAAAATACAAAAAAGCAAACATATTTAAAAATAAAAAAGAAGATGTTTTCTGTTAATGTTTAAAAGTCACTTCTTCACAAGAGATAAGTGTAGAACGTGCAAGAGTATTGACGATATAATACGCTAAGAAGGTGGCCAGTTCAGAAAGTGTTTTAAAGACTTAAAAACTTACATTGCGGAGATCACCAGAAGTGATTTCTTTAAACACACCACCCGCGTTAGATTCACTGAACTTTCCAAATGACCATCGCAAACGTTTGACGCCGCTATGACTGTCTCCTGCTTCAAATTCCAAAAGCAATGGCTTCTGATTAGTGATAAAAGACGAGCAAGAGTTCGACGTAGTTTCGTTTCGCAAGCATAAGTTCCTAACAGACGGTCGAGAACTATCAAAAGAAACTCTTCGACCATCGCTTTGCGTGTTACCCACAATATCAATCGGACGGATTTTGAATGTATACATATATCCATCCACAAGCAAAAGTGATTTGCAAAATGTTTGATTCATAATATCAGGCATTTCAGTTTCAGGCGAAAACGGTCCATTATTCAATTTCCATGATACCATGAATTTGACGATTCCATGAACATTCGGGGTTCCAGACACCGGTAGTTTTCCATCTACCTGTTCATAAGTTCCGGTTATCAAGCCACGGGGAGCAGCTTCAATGCCGTTGAAAAGTGGATTGTCGCGATAAAATGAATTAAAGAAATACTCCTTCCACGAAACGCAAATGTCGCCAAACTGTGTTTGCCATGTGAAATCGGTTTCTGGTGCCGCAGATATGAAACGAAACTGCTGATTATGAGCAGATATGATGAAGCTTTTATCGTCGATTAAAATAAACCTTCGGCATTGCCGCACATTGTCCGCAGCGTCCTTGACCTCCAGCGTCACACAATAAAGATGGGGCTTATCAGAAGGTAAATTCAGGGTCATTTCGGTGGTTACATTGTTAACCTTCAAAGAAAGGACGTTCGCAGAGTAATCCACTTTATTGGTACCTTTAGATGGAATAACCTCATTGACTCGTATCTCGTATTGTTCTATCTGAGAAACTGATCCTCCTGGTGGGACAGGGTCGCTCCAGCCACGAAAGGTCACCGTGTGTACAGAGTTTCTTGAAATGCGTTCATTAAGGTGCATGGGTTCAAACGTGCATGACCTAGTTGCAGAGCAATGCGCCGGCGGGACATCGTCAAACAGGTAGCAAACCTGACGATTCCTGATATTCTTTGCATATGGCACAGGAGGTAAAATTTTATTGTTCCGTCTGTCTTTTGCTTTAAGATATCCTCCTCCTCTTGCTTCATATTCTACACACAGCCTGGACATAACAATTAAAGCCAACACACATTTGTATGTACATTTTTTGTATATTGACCATTGAATAACTGCCAGAAAAAACTACACCAATGTAAGTAAATCGTGGTTTGACGATAATGGACATGTTAGTGGACTCTTAAATTCATGGATATTAAAAGTACGAAATATTACTAAAATGAATAAATATTTTATAATAAATATTTTATAATGTATTATAATAAATATATTTAAATATTAATTGGGTTCCTAAATTCGTGGATTGCCCTGCCAACGATATACACGATATTAAATGTCCAACGAATAAAAAAAATCACAGTATCATAAAGTGTAAATTTCTGTTCATTACTTATACAGTCTGTTAATTTAAATGAAAATTTCAACAATGAAGACATAAAAATGATAAAAGGAATAGTTACTAACTTATCGCCGTTTTGAAGGTTGTAGTAAATGCCTGTAAGCATTATGTTTCCCACTTGGTGGTCGTTTGCCTCTACTGACTGGCTATTGCTAGAATCGTGTCGTTGGTTGTTGGTGGAGAGAGTGGTAGAAATCCCTGAGATAAGTAAAGGAATCATCAGATATTTTTTTCTGACAAAACAGATAGCATTGCACGGAAATAAACGCATGAAAGAAAAACGTTCCTTTATTCTTAGACAAAATTAACATTTGTTACACGTGATATCTTCTGTTCATTTAAATTAATGTTAAAATATTTATGGAACATTTACTGTAAAATCATTTTTTATGGGCACGAAATTTCGACATTTCAATTTTTTAATATTAGTTAAGGAACTAAATATTTCATCGATACCTTAAATTCGTTGATCGCCCTACCAACGAAATACACGAGTTGAATGTCCAAAGAATGAAAACGATTTCACATTAACAATGAGTAATAACTGGTTACCATTGATTGCATAGAGATGACGTACCGTTACGTTTCATGTGCTTGATGCGAATAAGAGAGTCGGTAATACCGAATTTAGACTCAACAATGAAATTCGGCTTCGAAGCATTTGTAATATCTACGACGAACTCCGACACCATGCGAAACTGCACCAAACTCGGTCGGAAGTTCCCATACAGCTCCTGCAAGTTCTCACACTTTGTAGAGGAATTAGAACTCGCGACATGTTTCCTTTCGCCGTTTGGCCCAACCGCCACGGTATCGCATAACAAAATAGTTGGGGTTTTTGTTGGCTGACAAGTTGTTTCGCCTGAATCGGTAGTAGTGCCCGCCACTGATACCTTCCTGAAGCCAACCGCGCATGCGCAGTCTTCCGTAAGACCTCCGTTGCCGCAGTTACCCGGCCAGCAGTAGTGGTTGTTCCACGCGCAAAGTCCTATCGCAAATATTTGGAAACCTATGACTGTGTTAAATGCAGTGCACGAGATAACGGGAAAAGAGAAGCATAATTAAGGAGTATACAATAATCAATAAAGAGTGGATGTAACTTTCTAATCTTCATGAACTGCCGTATATTGTTTCAGATGTCATGGTCACTAAATTAATCGATGAACATGTTCGTTGACACTTTAATTCGTGGATTTCCAAATAAATGGAAATTCATATTACTCAAAAGGGTGAATATATTTCATTGGAATCTTAGATTCGTGGATTGCCCTTATCACGAAATACACGAAATTAAACATACAACGAATAAAAAAGATTTCACAGTAGTATAAAAAACCCAACTTAATTTACACTTTGTAAAATGTTGCATACGTTTGCATTCCTTGCCACCGTTGTACCTCTTGTAGATGTAGTTGTCTTGGACACATTCCTGGCAGGAAGCGTATCCTGAGGCTGTACAGCTCCGGCGTTTACATTGGTCGATCTTCGAGCAGGCTAGACAAACAACTGTTTCAGTAAAGTCTTATAAGAAACTCGCTTTTGAGGAAATAATAATTTCAGGAAATTATTTAAGGAACCCGCTTATTAGGAAATAATAAGTTTAGTAAGATCCGCTTATAAGGAACCAGCTTATTAGGAGATTCCGGTTATAATGAGCTAATTGTCATTCCCCGATCTTTACCAAAGGCTATTAGTTTGTAAGGAACATACTTTCATGGTCCCGATGAGTTTATTATAAGCGGATTTTACTGTACCAAAAGAAACTTAAAGGCATTAAATTGTAAGGAATATTATAATTTACCATTTACACAGCGTAAACTGATTTTTAAGCTAGGACAAGTACTACTAGTAAATGATTATATTTTTTATCAGAGGGAATTTCTTCAGGTGACATACGTTTGCATTCCTTGCCATTGTTGTACCGGTAGTTGTCTCCGTTACATTCCATACAGTAGACGTTGGAAGCAGTCGTACAGCTTCGGCGTTTACACTGGTCGATGAATGGGCAGGCTGGAAAATAAACTGTGATTTATGACAACTAATCATTAAATTACAATAAATCATTAAATCTTTTAAGCTAGCGCGCTTCATGGATTTGCCAGTTTTACCATTGCGTTCAGGATCGCCTTGAACGCAACCGGAATGAAATTCAATTCTTAAAATCACTGAATCACACAGGTATCGCAAACATATCGGTTCGTGATTATTTTTTACTTCATGCTAGATCACAGAAGGGGGGGGGCTTTTTAAACAAAGCCAGACGAAAACATTATTTTACAGTCAAGCCGATATGAAGCTAGCCGAACAATAATGCTTTTAAGGATATATTACGGAAAAGAATGTTCAACCATATCAGTCTGCGAAATAGTCTATAAGCCCGAAGCCCGAGACGAGTAAAAGGCCGGTCGGTCGATTAGAATTGTAAGCAAGGTAGCCCGACCGGTCGATTAAATTTTGAAGCAAAATTCTAAATAAAGAAATAAATTAACATAAAAATAATTGTGTAGTTATTTTTTTGTAAGAAAACACAAGCAAGATTAAAATAAGTGCAAGTAAAATAATTTCTAATATGATTTGTATGCATTATGACCATAACAAAAAGTTTGGGCTATTAAAATTTCATT
>Ga0224511_10003209_pt1 | contig 11608 bp, 7 predicted proteins | sample SF_May12_sed_USG_2_FD_169988 | JGI IMG/M metagenome (GOLD analysis project Ga0224511, IMG submission 169988) | Sediment microbial communities from San Francisco Bay, California, United States - SF_May12_sed_USGS_8_1 | ecosystem: Environmental > Aquatic > Marine > Sediment | place: USA...
ATTAAAAAGAGTTTAAACAATATTTACAAGGGAAATTTGTGAAATATTATTAAAGAAAACAAACAAATAATATTTCTTAAAATTTAGTGATTTTAAAAACTGTTTTGATATGTATTATCACTTCCATACTGATACACATGTCTTATTGTTAATAATAAAACACATTAGGATAGAAGGAAAGTCCAAGAGAACAAACTCTTTCCTAAAAGTCTTGGTTAGTATAAAAGAAACAAGAAATTTCACAAACAAGTGAAATGATAATGACAAGAAACTCTATCGAACTATCTAAGTATGGCAAATGCTGTTTACATGATGTTGGTATATTTCAGCAATAACTACAGGTGTACAGAGTATGTGGTACCGATGATTATACACTGGGCAACATTCCATTAAAGGGTTAACTTGCTCTGAATAAAATATTCAGTTGTCTTATGAAATATATATATGTCATAATTTGCATTTTGTACAGAAAAAATGAAAGAATGCTTACTGTTTCAGTGCCTTCACTTATTCTGAGCAGTAAAGACATGCTTTTTCAGTTACCCTTGGATCCATGCAGAGCATCAAGTTATAAATAAAACATGGTGCGTTTATCTAACAAATTATGCATTTTGCGTGCAATTCCTTTATTGTGGACAATAAACACCAAAAATGATAAAAAACCATCAGCAACAAAATAGCTCAAGTTCAATTTTGAAACCTTATCAATTAATGTATTGAAAGAATGCATGAAAAGACATCCGATTCTCTGACTAAGGCAGGAAATTATGTAATGTACTTACACACGTTGTTTTGGCCAATCAGAAGACTTAATCATTTGTGTATCGCTGGCTACACACACTAGCAACGTTTTAAGTACAGTCGAGACTGTCATATGTGACTTTCAATGTGACTTTCAAGAAAAGGTCACATATGACAGGGGGTCTTTTAAAACAGTCTAAACTTAGTCGGATAAGACAGAGAGTCGTCTATTTCAGACGGTCGCTTTGACAGTCCCGACTGTAACGTGCTTTCCCGCATTCGTGGGAGCATCGGACATCATTTCAAGTGTTCTATCGATACGTTAATTTAAAAGGACGATGGTCACATACTTATCCTCAAGATAGCAGGGGTAAGGAAACTGTTGAGTTACCACCCCTACACCCCTAGACACGCCGGTCTGAATCTCGATAATCGCGTGATCGAGCATGTCCTGAATGTAGATGAAACCGTACAGGAAGTACTTAAGATCGGGCCACGGCCGATCACGGGAGCCCGGGCGTGGGTACCTGACAGACAGACAGATGAACGGACGTGTGAAAGGTAGATGAGGTGCTGATGAACCATGCCTAACGCTTGGTGACATGACACCTTGAAGTGTTAACATAGAAGGGCATGACACCCTAGATGTTAACCATTTGGGATATGATGTTCCACTTGATGATTTTGATGAGGTGCCTGCTGCTTGATTGGTTTCTGAAAGCGGATTATGGTATGGCTATCCCAAATGTGAACATAATCACAGACATTGAGGGTTGATTTATTTTAATTATTAGTTTTTTCCATATCTTTTTTTTTTAAATATTTAATATATAATATATCCCTTAATGTTCCATTTTTATAAGTCTTTTATTATCATGATAATCCAATTGGTATGGTTTGAATATTTTTTCAATTCAACCATTATAATGAATATTACTTGGAAAATTCTGTCTGTGGTTTTCACAATGTGGATGTCATGCAAAGCAAGTAAGTGGACAGCAAGTAAACAGGTGACTACAAGTAGAAGTGCAGTATAACAGATGTAGAGTGCACAACAGCGGACAGCCATTGTGAAGTCATTTAATTATTTGTGGGGCAATACTTTTCATGTGTTTTCTTTGTCAGTGAAATTAATTAATTCAAAATCCCAGTTAAATCACTTTTCTTTTCTATAAATATTTGTCAAAAATAAAAATAAATATTTAAGACCCATAAAATTGTAAAAAAAAATCACAAATACAAACACACAAACTGTTATACCCACACATATATTAAATGAATTCACTGCAGAGCATTTTAAGAACAAACCTCAATGTAATGAAACCTTTAAAGCATTTTAAGGAGTCAAAATGGCTGCAGTTTTTAAGACAAGAAATATATTTGGTTTCATAATATGAGGCAAACTCCTTCACACATCTTACCAACTAGAATATAGGAATTTGTGAGAGACGCAAGGGGCCAGTTCACTAACATTCTTAAGTATACATAAGGAAGGATTTATGCCAATTTTTAGCGCAACTCTAAGTTATGGAAAAAGCGTTTCACTATAAGAAAACTGGTGTAACTTTTCCCATATGTTTAGGCAAGCGCAGCGTCCGTAACTTTTCACATAGCATAAATATGGCTGCCACTCTAAACATAACTTTATGGAAATGTTAGTGAAACGGTTCCCAGGACTATAACACCAACCCAGCACAGAGACAGGGTAAGTTAGACACACAGGCAGACACACGGTTAGAAGGGAACTCTACAGTTTTCATGTCCACTGCTTTCTTAGGCCAAAAAAATAGTGTTTGCTATTTCTGGTCGTCCTTTCCAAGGTTTACAGGAAAGGTTGTGGCTTATTTTCAAAGTCAACATTTAAAGTGGCCATTTTACAATGAAAAAGATTATTAATAAGTGCAATTTCAGTAACTTTTTTTAAACAAAAAAAAAGCAAACATAAAAATTAACATTTTTTATTTATTTATTATTTAAAAGTTATTTACAAAGAAGAATTTCTTTTAGAGAAAAAAGTGCAATCAAGCCTGACCAGAAACAATCATATTTATTCTAGGCCTAAGAAAGTTTTCTAAAGAAACTACAAGACTAAAACATGATGAGGCCCCATCAGAATGCCAGATGTGTGTTCCGTCACTCACTTGTCCTCGGTATAACAAGGATACGGGAACTGCTGGGCCACGACGCCCACAGTACGATTGAGGCCCGTCTGGAGGCGTATAACACCGTGTTCTATCATGTCCTGAATGTACGCATAGCCATACATGAACACCTTTAGGTTCCAAGCTTGAGCCCGCGGGCCGGGTTTAGGGTACCTAAAAACGAGCATTGGTTTATGTGACATTGTGGCATGCACAATAATGTGGAGTGAAATAACATCAATAAAAGCCACCAGAAGCTATTAAATGAGTTTACTTTAAACTAGCCACCAGAACCTCTAAAACAAATTTGTTTTTAACTAGCCTAAAGAACATCTAAAATGAATTTGTTTTTAACTAGCCACCAGAAGCTATAAAATGAATTTGTTTTAACTTTTTATTTTAAACCTTTTAAAAATATCTCAATGTTACAATTTGTACTTCAGGTCTTTTATAAATGCTGAACATGTTTCTTTCAATGGCAACACCATTTAGTAAGGTTTTGTGAAGAAAAACATGGGGTGTATTGGCTTTTTTTTTAAATTACTGAAAATAATGTTTTGCAAAAGAATTAAGCAACATGCATTTTCTTCACAAAACAGCATAGTACACCTTTCAGCAAACTACTCAGAATCCAGGTATTTTCACAGTGGTATAATTTTACTCAATGTCCACACACTAGCCATAATGCACATCTAAAACCACCACAAAAAATCAACTTTGTATGATTTAATGCAATCTGAAAGGACATTAAATTAAGTTTGTTGAAACTCAAGTCTGATTCCTTTTGCCAACTAATTTAAAAATTTGGTAATACAATTGTTATAATTTTGACTGGACATTTGTTAACACTAATATTATCAAATGTATATATCTCTCGCATTTTGTGTGTGCAAAATTTGTATATATAAATTGTGTCAGCAAATTAAATATTATTAAACTAAATGAAAATGCACGAATTCTTCCATCGTTCATCGTTGTAAAACATGCAATAAACATTTCAAATATCATGTGTACATATTTTTTACACATTTCAAATCAATTGTCAACAGTAAGAAGACATCATATGCATAGAAAAAATACTGTCAGTACAATATAATTTATAAAACAATTTCCAATTAACACATTTAAAATTGTTATGTTGGCTCAAAGAACATAAAACTTATGAAAAAGGTCAGTTTTATAATAATTTCTTTCTTTAAAAGGCAGGAAAAATAAAAATAAAATACCCAGAAGGGATCAAACCCACAACCGTAAACCGTTTGTATGTGGTCTTTCAACAGACTTTCTCAGCTACAATATCTTAAAACATCTATAATTATGAATCACTATCTCTTACACAGATGTTCTGGGTACAATTTCAGGTTGTATAACATTATCTTAAAGAAGGTAATATGGTCACAAAATAATGGAAACCCAAAATGAACACTTAAACATGATTCTACAGGCCATTAGCTTGTAGCAACATTAGTTTTACTTAAAGTAGATTGCTTACCAGTCTGCGCGCTAAATATTTTTCTGCTATAGCCCTTTGGGCTATTCAGACAAAATTTCCTATAGCCCAAATTAAATTTTAATAGCCAGAACTGATTGTTCTGCACACGTATCTCAAAATTTTCAATCGACCGGCGGGCTATTTCATACAAATTTTTAATCGACTGACAGGCCAAATGATCGACTCGGGCTTCGGGCTTATAGACTAATTTGCAGTATGTTGCTTACATATTTTGATAATATATGGACTGAGTTGGAAAATGAAAGTATTTTAACTAAAGAATTTGCAAATTTCAGTCACATGTTAGATTATTTCAGTTTACTTTTTATATCTCTTTCAAATAGCTTAAATTTTTGAATGACATCATTAATTATTCATTTTCTTTTCACAACAATTACAATTACTAAATGTCTTAATTTACTTTTTCACAATTTGAGCTTAAATCAACAACAAACAGAAAACACAAACAACCTACCTGTCCCGTATTCTCTTTGTAGAATCCACCTTGTTTTTATCCATGCGTATCTTGTACGTGACTTTTGTTGGCATGGTAACAGTGGAAGGGTCCATGTCGTTAAACTCCACAGCTGCCCAGAACAGGTCACGGTCAATCATAAACAGACCGTCGCTCATCAGTTCATCCGTGTCGTTGTACCCGATAAACTTGTCAAAGTTGAAACACTGGACCGGAAACAAGATGTACACAGGATATCATATTTAATTTTTAAATGTAAGCGGTAGTATGTCTAATTTTCATATTTCTTTAGTTTCATAATTGATAGTCACTCAATTGGGTGAACATAATCATTATTAATGCCTTTAAAACGTTATTTTGTGTTATTGTTAAAGATGTCGTACAATTCATATAAAATAAACCAAAGCCATAATTTTATGCATTGTATTTATCAAAACATTTAACCTAACTGCTAACAATACAACAAATATAATTCAGCAGGAAACATCTTTGGTGTTGACAAAGTGTCTACCACACAAAAGCCAGGCATCTATCTGTCGGACGGGCACAGTTAACTTCCCCTCATCACCAAGAGGTGCCAAACAATGATATGAAAAAATCTTGAAGCTGATAAAAACAATACAACAAATACAATTCAGCAGGAAACATCTTTGGTGTTGACCAAGTGTCTACCACACAAAAGCCAGGCAACTATCTGTCGGATAGGCACAGGCAACTTCCCCTCACCACCGAGAGGTTGCACACAATGTGACAATGAAGTGAATAAACCATAAAGGTAAACAAGAGGGCCCAGAGGGCCCTGGGTCGCTCACCTGAGGAAAAGGTCACAGGCAACAGTGGAGCCAATAATAGAGAACCCCAGGGGCATAATTTGAACAACTTTGGTAGAGGACCTTATGTTATATATAAAATATGAAAGCACTGACCAAACTGGAACGGTTTGGACAACTTTGATAGCGGACCACCCAGGGATCATTCCTGTAAAGTTTGGTCAAATTCGACTGACGCCGGACGCCGGACATTGAAGGATCACAAAAGCTCACTGAGCACTTTGTGCTCAGGTGAGCTAAAAACTTACATCTAGATACTGGGCTAGCTGTGTGAACGCCATATTGGTGTAGTTCAGTGAGTCCCTCCAATCGTACTGCGTCATGTTGGGCCCGTTGCTGAGGTAGCGCTGCAGGAAGGTGCAGGTTGCCGTGGCGTCGATGCTGCTGCCCTGCGTGTCCAGGTACCGGTCAGCGATGGAGATAAGGGTCTCACACGTGTTGCTCTCCACAAGGTCCTAAAAACATCACATAACATGATTAAGGGTATTGTAACTGTTCTGTCACCATAATGCAAGAAGTCATTATCTGCTTTGTCATCTTTGTGTAGTAAGTGGCTTACTTCCCTTAGGTGACTGCTCGTTTTGTTTGCTTAGCATGCGATCTTTTTATGCATTTATAAATTCCATAAACTGAATGTGTCCGTCATTGGAAAAAATGCTATAGCTTTTGACTTCAAATCTAAGAACTTAAAAGACAGAACAAAAGTTCTGAAACATAAAAAATTACAGAACTTGGGAAAAAACCCTCCTATTCCTACCCTAATTGCCTGGATTGTGTCACTGTTGTTGAGATAGTTGTACAAGTCGTCTGACACTGGCTGCCATGACTCAGCAAGGTCACGCAGGCCTTCAAGGTCACGGAAAAACTGCATCGACTGCAATATCAAGGAATTGAACTTTTCTCCTTACATGACATCATTTTATTTATGATCAAGTTTACAAAGATTTTTTAAGGCAAGTTTAATTATGCAGAGTTCTTTTTTAGTTAATTAGTCTAATCTTTTTATCAAAGTATATAAAAATTCAACACAAAAGTGGACCAGTAATTAGATTTCTACATTTATATCTACAATTTTTCAAAGAATAAATGCAGTAAAAATACACTGAGGTCTCAATATGTTCTGTATTACTGAGTATATTCAATGGCCAGGTTTTACACACATAAAAACCCACTAAGAGGTAGCTATAATGAGTAAAGAACAGTTACACTATTGATGATCTTCTTGGTGACTTGGTTATCCGGGTAGTAGAGGATGCAGCCACGCACAAAGGGCTTGACCTGTCGCCACAGCCAGCGGGTCTGGGTGCTGCTCCCTTCCAGGGCCCCAAACAGGGCCTTGCAGACCGGGGCTAGACGAACATTTAGATAGATTAGATATTGGGTCATTAGAGAATATGTTCCTGCATAGAGCCTGGCATATTGGGGCTGGTGGAACAGTCAGATGTAGACATTAGTTATTGGGACATTAGATAATAATGTTCATGCATAGGGCCTGGCATATTGGGGCTGGTCAAACAGTCAGATTAGATATTAGGTCATTCGAGAATATGCTCCTGCATAGGGCCTGGCATATTGGGGCTGGTCAAACAGCCAGATGTAGACATTAGATATTGGGTCATTAGATAATAATGTTCATGCATAGGGCCTGGCATATTGGGACTGGTCAAACATATAGATATATTAGATATTGGGTCACTAGATAATAATGTTCATGCATAGGGCCTGGCATATTGGGGCCGGTCAAACATTTAGATAGATTAGATATTGGGTCATTAGAGAGTTATGCTCCTGCATAGGGCCTGGCATATTGGGGCTGGTCAAACAGCCAGATGTAGACATTAGATATTGGGTCATTAGATAAAAATGTTCATGCATAGGGCCTGGCATATTGGGACTGGTCAAACATATAGATATATTAGATATTGGGTCACTAGATAATAATGTTCATGCATAGGGCCTGGCATATTGGGACTGGTCAAACATTTACATAGATTAGATATTGGGTCATTAGATAATAATGTTCATGCATAGGGCCTGGCATATTGGGACTGGTCTAACAGCCAGAAAGATTAGATATTGGGTCATTAGAGAATATGTTCCTGCATAGGGCCTGGCATATTGGGGCTGGTCAAACAGCCAGAAAGATTAGATATTGGGTCATTAGAGAATATGCTCCTGCATAGGGCCTGGCATATTGGGGCTGGTCAAACATTTAGATAGATTAGATATTGGGTCATTCGTGAATATGCTCCTGCATAGGGCCTGGCATATTGGGGCTGGTCAAACAGCCAGAAAGATTAGATATTGGGTCATTCGAAATCATGTTTTCACATAAAAAGTTTTATTTTCAGAAGTGCCTGACACATTTAAACTGTGCTAACAGTGAGTGAAGTAGCACTGTTGTAGTACTGTAAAATCATTTAAAAGGAACTCATCAGGACCATGTAAATATGTTCCTTATAACCAGAGTTCCTAACAAATGTATAGTAAACTAGTTCTTTGGTAAAGATTGGGGACTGAAACTCAGTACCCTATAGCCAGAAGTTATTAATAGGCGGGTTCCTTAAAAGCGGACTTTACTGTATGCTTTATTAATTCTGGCACAAATTATGGTGTCAGAGCAGATGGTAAATTATATAAATAAGGAATTGTCCTGTGTGTGTCATTGGCACACAGTACCGAGACATTTTCTTCATATACAGATATAATTTCTCTCTGCATAACAAAAAATGTAATTCAATTAGTATAATAAAAAAAATAATTTTGGTAAATTGGCAGCAACAAAAAGTATGTTGTTACAATGAATACTGCATGAAGAAATGAGCATGTACATATTGTAAAGAAGTGTAGTGTACAGTATACCAGACACAAAGAATGGCTGTTTTTTTGGTGTGTTTTACTCACATGTTGGCTTCATACACTTCTGGCTCTCTGCATTTTTCGGTACATGTACATGTGTCTTGTTTTGTACTGAAATGAATGACATATGATTCTCTGACAAAAGTGGGAAAGCACAGAATGTAAAACATAGCATGTGCACATAGCCAGCGAAACACAAATGATTCATTCAGTCTTCTGATAGGCTCAATTGAAGTTGATATGAAACCTTATTTTCCCACCTTTTGTTGCGCCAAATGTCATTTTAGGTCCGACGATTGGGTTTTCAACACGTCAATTCTCAAACCAACAATCTATAGATTTAAGTTTAACCAGCATTCACCCTTAACTCTTCATGTCATTGACTATCTTCTCAAAAATATAAGCCATTTTTTTACCAGTATAAGCCCTTTTCCCTCACAAAAGTCAGATGTGAAGGACAGTAATATAAGCCATCTTAACTTCACAAGTATAAGCCCCCTTTCCTAGTCTCCACACTAGAATAATAACTTCCATATCGAGGGCTTGATGCAAAACTAAAGTAACTTCATATGTTAAATAAGGTAGTAACAATAGTTTTGCACCAAGGTCTCGATATATTCCTCGAATAAACCATGCAGGAGACTGGACAGATCATCACCAGAGTAGACCTACCTTTCATGTCATCCTCTGCTTCCTTCTTTAGCTGCGGATTCACAGGCTGCGCTGGTTGGTTGTTATCATTATAGTCATTTAGTTCGTCATCCGTGAACTTAAAAAGCGATCCGTTTCGGCCGCATACAAATGTTCCAAGTACGTCCGCAAACGAAAGCACTCGGCCAGTTGTCAACTCGATTTGTGACGACTGGTTACGGAGGTCGTTAAAAACTCGTACAAGGTCTTGGATCGGTTTCTGCCATGCTGGGTCAGCACTCAGCTGAATCAGTAGAAAATTTGGGTAAATTCAACAAAATTGGTTTTGTAGTTAAAACCATGTAACTGATTATCTTAAAAATAAACATGTTAAGTGTTGATCCGCAATTTGACAAAAGTAATATTTTTAATGTGCAAAATAAAAAGATCAAACTACCAATATATAAAATGACAGATCCAGATCGCTACCAAAATAACTAGAACTACAAAAATCTTTAAGCATATCATATGGCGACTTTTTAATTCAAGATGTTTGTTTTAATTAAAAATGCAATAAAGGACTTGATTTATTTGGTATTAAAGTAAAGGTGTACACAATGTACTTAATTTTAAGACTGAGATAGATTGAACAGAACACCCCGTAATATTTTTGAGAGACAGATGGATGAAATACACAGTAAAACATGAATAAGTCATGGCACTTGTTGAGCTTCACTTAGTAAGCCTAATATTCGCAGAGCAGACATAACACATTGATACGAGCTACTTACTGCTTGATACAACTCCAGGCCTTGCTGCAGTAGCTCGTAGTTGACATTTCTGCCAGTGTTTGTGTTGACAAACTCGTCAAACTAAAAACACGAAAGTATGATGGGAATAACCAGTGTTTTATCTGGCAATATTTTCATTTGCTTAATGGTTTTGGAATAAAGAAATTTCAAACATACGAAATGCTTGTATTTCCTATTCTGTCGGAAAGAAAAAACGTAAGCAAACATACACTAGTTCGGAAGGCTGTGGTGTTAAAGTCGTTAATGAAGGCGTCAAACACTTGTCGGAACTGGTCCGGCGTCAGACCACACAGTTCATCGTGGACATACGTGGACACCTCCTCGCTGGGGAAGCTTAACACCTGGCAAGGAGAATTGTTAAAAATAAAATGATATAAATTACCTTACATAGAAATCATTGACAGGTAAAGTGAATGTAGGTAAATACTGTTGTGTGAAATAAAATTTCAGACCAAATGAAATAGTAAATTATGTACTTCAAAGTCATATTATGTTAAAAACAAATAAGTGTTTGTAAATAAGTGTATGCTGTTTCAGATTATTTTTTTAAATTATAAAAACAGTTACAAAAATTGAGGAATACAAGAATTTCGAAATTAAGGGTTACCTAATCACCATTTATCTCAGAAAATGCAACAAGTAAAGAAAACTGTTCTTATTCAAGTGATCACCTGGTCCAGTCCATTTTGGTCGCAGATCTGGACGCGTAATTCATCCTCGACTCCCTGCAGCACATTCTGTGTGGAGTTGCCTCCCTGGATGATGCCGGGAACCGCGGACAGGAAGGCATCCAGGATGAAGAAGGCTGACAGGGGATCCAGACCGGCATCCAGCACCTGAACATGTGGTTAACAGATGATTTTAAAAAATAGTAAAAAAGTGAATGGTAAAATATAAAATCTTAATCTTGACTTAAAAAAATACTTTTTATTTTAATTAGATATCTTTAAACAAAAACACAAATGTTGTTTTTATATATGTTGAATTTCATCTTTTTGAAGTTTATAATCAGTAGCCTTAAACAAATAGGCAGTCACAGTACATCTACTACTATTATACATCTTTTCTGTTTATACACATCATGATTGACAGTTGCGGATCTGTCTATCCTATCTAACCCTCCCCCTACATGCAATCCTACCTCAGTGTTGCTGACTGCCTGTATGAGCCAGTCTGTGGTGTTGGAGGACACGAGGCCGTTCAGCGTGGACGTCAGGTTCTGGGGATCTATCAGGTACCGACCCAATGTCAGCGTGCCTGTATATAGATCAATGGAAGGTCAGTACACATCACATTAATTTTTAAGTCATAAATTAACACTTGCTTCCTTTGGAATATACTAACAATGTGAATTAAAAGTAAAATTTCTGTGAATATATCTTATTTTGTTCGGAAGGATTTTTTTGTCATTCTTAAATATGACACACAATTATAGTGCAAGTTACTGTTAGTTACAGAACCTTTGCGAGGGCACGGTGCAAAACTTGTTATGTAAAATAAGGTAGTTACAATAGTTTTGCAATAAGCCCTTGAAATTTAGTAGCAGCATATTTACTAAGAACCTTTAAATTGTTATAGAGCACTCTTGTCTTACATAATTATTATAATTACAAGTTAACATTTACAAA
>Ga0224511_10003210_pt1 | contig 11607 bp, 4 predicted proteins | sample SF_May12_sed_USG_2_FD_169988 | JGI IMG/M metagenome (GOLD analysis project Ga0224511, IMG submission 169988) | Sediment microbial communities from San Francisco Bay, California, United States - SF_May12_sed_USGS_8_1 | ecosystem: Environmental > Aquatic > Marine > Sediment | place: USA...
ATCCTCAATTCGTCTGTACCGCTGACAAGGTACTTTGTATCCTCAATTCGTCTGTACCGCTGACAAGGTACTTTGTATCCTCAATTCGTCTGTACCGCTGACAAGGTACTTTGTATCCTCAATTCGTCTGTACCGCTGACAAGGTACTTTGTATCCTCAATTCGTATGTACCGCTGACAAGGTACTTTGTATCCTCAATTCGTATGTACCGCTGACAAGGTACTTTGTATCCTCCAAAATATCCTCACGGACCATGTGTCAGCTGTATTTACCAACGCACATTTTTCGGTTAAGACAATATGTATGTGTTTAAGCAAACTTTAACAATTTTAACATGTTATATTTTATTTAGTTATTTGTTTATACGTCAAGTACATGTATATATTAAAAAAGCTTTCTCTTTGAAAAATGCGATAACCATATTTGTCTTGTTTTATGATAAGAAAATATTGCTTATAGTTTATGTAGTTGCCAGCAAAATACCACAATCTTTTTCCGGGAAAGTTATAATGATATGCAAACACACACAAATAACTATGACTGATAACATTTTATTTTTTAATTAGTTTTTACATAAACTATACTGCTAAAATGCGAAGTATAAAGTAAATCTGTTATCAAAACATTACCAATGAGTCTGTAGAATTTCTAGTTATTTATTTAGAATTAAGTCTAGAAAGGTCAGTTACTCACGTTGGCATAACCTATGGTCTAACCCTTTTGAAGTGAAATATTATTTGTGTATATAAAACACAGTACACTATGATTAGCTTGAAGAATTGACATGTATAGATTATAATGCACGTATTTTATTACAGGCGTGTATGTTTCGTCACGTGACGTCGGTCGTGGACGGGCACCAGGAATACACATTGCAATGCGTCCCTAAAACGGTAACGCTTGGTCCCGGTGATATCGTACACAGTTGTTATCGCTTGTAAAGGACGAAAACATGTACTTCTACTTGTATAGCGTTATCCTTTGATAAAACACCTAAACACCTTATTTATTTCATTTGGTGAAAGCATGCTTCTGGTAGAGTCGTGAGTGAATAACTCTTATTGAGGGAGGTCCTAGCCACTGGCTATCACGTTCATTTGGTCAATGCGTGTTCTGCTATAGTATTGCTTGTCATCTTGTGATCTAATTATTTAAACAGTCTAAAGATATACGCCATAATAGGCAACACATAGTTGACCATGTTCAAACACGATTTTAAGTGTTACTTTGTTACCCGTCGTGGACACAATCCTTAATGAAAACCTTTGGATCATTTCAGGAATGTAACGGCGTGAAACGCGACGTAACCACGCGCTGTTGCTCGGACAACTTCTGCAACCAACCTAATCCCACAACGCCCTCTACAGATACGCCAGAACCGATGACAACATCACCGTCTGTTCTGACGTCAACTGAAGGAGGTAAACCTATGCAATTGGATGAAAATAAAAATGAAAGACGGTCAGAATTGCAGGGATTAAATTTCTAAATTAATAAATAAAGTCGATGTACATAAAATTCTTGCCGAGCAGTTCGAGCCTTTGAATTTCAAATGTTTATAAATGCACTCATTTAGCTGCATGCGAGGATGATCCAACCTTTGATTGCGCGCGAGTTGCGATGATCGTGGACGTGTGTGCGGACCATCAACAGGCGAGGAAAGTGTGCCCTAAATACTGCAATCTTTGCAATACAGGTAGTTAATAAGAAATGTACGCTTTAGTTTTTCAACAGATATGTGTGATGTTAAAACGACTGTCATAGTTTTGTTTACAACTTCACATTAAACAGAATGACTCTTTCCGTGTCGTTAATGAGTTTATAAAACAATAAACAAATCTAATCGTTTTCTGTCACAATACATCTTAGCAGTATCTCTTATTATAAAAATATGAACAAATAAATAATATCAATAATTATTTTTAATAAAACAGATCCAGAAAAGACTTGATGTGACTTGAAATTTTTGTTGACGTCTCTACATCATTTATTGGACATTATTTTGTTAATAATCATATGATTTACCCCAACATTACCCTTAATCATAGTCCAATTGATTCATAATATATATTCTTTTGTTGCCTTATTCATATTCCAACTCAATATATCTTTAGTAACGTTTTCTTAAATCATATCCCAAATCAATATACCCCATTAATACATTAAAATATAACTAATTATATCATATAATACGGTTGTTTATAATATATTCTTATTCATTGTACCCCACATGTGTCTTAACCTATAACCGAATTTAATTTTTCAATAATAGTTCAATCATACGGACCTTTAAATATAGTTTTATACATTATTTCCCACCGGTGCCTTTAGTTATAGTTCAGTTTGTTTTATCACACTGTTGACTTGAATCATAGTCCAAATCAATATATAACACTGTTGCCTTAAATCAAAGTACAGTTCATTATATCGCTTTTTATAAACAGTGTGAACTATAGTCGAGTTAATTACATGCCGTTGTTCCTAGTTGACGGAGGATGGACGGACTGGTCCTCCTGGTCCGCGTGTTTCGTCAGCTGCGGCAACGGCACCGTCCTCCGCGGACGCTCCTGCTCCAACCCGGCACCACGTAACGGCGGCCACAACTGCACGGGTCCCCAGTTTGATTCCACTTCCTGTTGCCGTGACCCGTGTCCAGGTTACACACAACTTGCATCTTTACATTAGCTTTTGTCACACGTACATTCCACATATGATAACCATACAAAGAAAAACAATTTTACTGGTATAAGCGTGTTTTGTTTTGTAAAAATAGTACACGAACACAATTCTTCTTTGTTTACACAAAACAAAAAATGTTTGACAAGGTACTGTGTGTGTAGTTAAATCTTTAATTACTAGTACCAGGCGGGTGGGGTACATGGTCACCATGGTCCAGCTGCTCCGTCACGTGTGATGTCGGACTGTCCACGAGATCGCGCACATGTGACAATCCGACACCTGCCTTCTCCGGTGACTACTGTCCCGGTGACAACTCCGAGGCCAAACTGTGTAATGGTGGAAACTGTGCAGGTAGGAAATCATTTTCATTATTCAAAATAAAACCATGTGTGTTTGCTTTGATAAAGTGATCTTTTAAGAACCCGGCACCCAAGATCACAAGGTGAACAAATTCCCTCTTTTACAGCTATGCAATGTAGTCAAACGTGTGATTGAGTTTTTCTACCTTAATGGACTGATTCATGTAACTATATGATAAGTTGTGGCACTAGTGTATAAAATTATGTTTATCGATAAAAACGCAAATGAAAACGAAAAAAAGAATTTACATTAAAACGTATCAATTAAGATGTGTTGTATGAAGGAAAGCATTATCAAGCTACAAGTTACACGTGTACAAGTGTACAAGTTTACAAGTTTACACGTTGTACTTGCTGTATCTCCACTGGTCCTATCTCTCCAAGTGTCAGGCGGGTGGGGTACATGGTCACCATGGTCCAGCTGCTCCGCCACGTGTGATGTCGGACTGTCCACGAGATCGCGCACATGTGACAGCCCGACACCCGCCTTCTCCGGGGATTACTGTCCCGGTGACAACTCCGAGACCAAGCTCTGCAACCCGAGAGTCTGCGCAGGTTGTATATAATGTTATTAAAAACACAACTCCGGTGCCTTCTGCCCATGATACATATAGGGAGTCGCGCTACGGATAGCGTCGTACTAAAATGTTAACAATAATTGGTGCCGTATCTTGCTTTACGCTTAGTTTGCATTGATATTGTTGACTGAAAACAAGACACAAATGATTGATACTTTTATATACTTAATTTAATAACCAAACGAAAACACGGAACTGAAAAATACGGTTTTAAAAACCAAATCATTCCGCTGATTCTTTCGTGTTATTTATTTCAGTTATTGTTTGGTCATAAACGATTCATAAAACAAAACGTATTTGTCAGAACAACACAAACAGTTATAGAATTTTATAACTGCCTTCTGGTTATGATTTTGTATGGGTCATTTTGTCATTGAGCCTTTAAACCTGACCATGTCTTCTTGGTCTATGTACGCTATATTTTGGCAATGTATATACACAATGTAATTGTTTACAGACGGCGGCTGGTCCATGTGGCAGGAGTGGTCCGCCTGTCCCCACACCGGAAGTTCTGGTTTGAGTCACAGGAACCGGAAGTGTGACAGTCCCGCTCCGTCTCCTTATGGCGACTACTGTACCGGGGACCCCGTGCAGTACAGGCAGTGTAACGATTCCCAGTCTGTGGACAAACATGGAGGTAAAATACAACTGGTTAGCAGTACAGACAGTGTAACGATTCCCAGTATGTTGCCAAACATGGAGGTAAAATACAACTGGTTAGCAGTACAGGTAGTGTAACGATTCCCTGTCTGTGGACAAACATGGAGGTAAATTACAACTGGTTAGCAGTACAGGCTGTGTAACGATTCCCAGTCTGGACAAACATGGAGGTAAAATACAACTGGTTAGCAGTACAGGCTGTGTAACGATTCCCTGTCTGTGGACAAACATGGAGGTAAAATACAACTGGTTAGCAGTACAGGCTGTGTAACGATTCCCAGTCTGTGGACAAACATGGAGGTAAAATACAACTGGTTAGCAGTACAGGCTGTGTAACGATTCCCTGTCTGTGGACAAACATGGAGGTAAAATACAACTGGTAAGCAGTACAGGCAGTGTAACGATTCCCAGTATGTGGCCAAACATGCAGGTAAAATACAACTGGTTGGCAGTACAGGCTGTGTAACGATTCCCAGTCTGTGGACAAACATGGAGGTAAAATACAACTGGTTAGCAGTACAGGCTGTGTAACGATTCCCAGTATGTGGCCAAACATGGAGGTAAAATACAACTGGTTAGCTGTATAAGCTGTGTAACGATTCCCAGTATGTGGCCAAACATGGAGGTAAAAAACAACTGGTTAGCAGTACAGGCATTGTAACGATTCCCAGTCTGCGGCCAAACATGGAGGTAAAATACAACTGGTTAGCAGTACAGGCTGTGTAACGATTCCCAGTATGTGGACAAACATGGTGGTAAAATACAACTGGTTAGCAGTACAGGCAGTGTAACGATTCCCAGTCTGGACAAACATGGAGGTAAAATACAACTGGTTAGCAATACAAGCAGTGTAACGATTCCCAGTATGTGGCCAAACATGGAGGTAAAATACAACTGGTTAGCAGTACAGGCTGTGTAACGATTCCCAGTCTGGACAAACATGGAGGTAAAATACAACTGGTTAGCAGTACAGGCAGTGTAACGATTCCCAGTCTGTGGCCAAACATGGAGGTAAAATACAACTGGTTAGCAGTACAGGCTGTGTAACGATTCCCAGTATGTGGACAAACATGGAGGTAAAATACAACTGGTTAGCAGTACAGGCTGTGTAACGATTCCCAGTATGTGAACAAACATGGGGGTAAAATACAACTGGTTAGCAGTACAGGCATTGTAACGATTTCCAGTATTTGGACAAACATGGAGGTAAAATACGACTGGTAAGCAGTACAGGCAGTGTAACGATTCCCAGTCTGTGGACAAACATGGAGGTAAAATACAACTGGTTAGCAGTACAGGCTGTGTAACGATTACTAGTATGTTGCCAAACATGGAGGTAAAATACAACTGGTTAGCAGTACAGGCAGTGTAACGATTCCCAGTATGTGGCCAAACATGGAGGTAAAATACAACTGGTTAGCAGTACAGGCAGTGTAACGATTCCCAGTCTGTGGACAAACATGGAGGTAAAATAAAACTGGTTAGCAGTACAGGCAGTGTAACGATTCCCAGTATGTGGCCAAACATGGAGGTAAAATACAACTGGTTAGCAGTACAGGCAGTGTAACGATTCCCAGTATGTGGCCAAACATGGAGGTAAAATACAACTGGTTAGCAGTACAGGCTGTGTAACGATTCCTAGTATGTGGCCAAACATGGAGGTAAAATACAACTGGTTAGCAGTACAGGCTGTGTAACGATTCCCAGTATGTGGCCAAACATGGAGGTTAAATACAACTGGTTAGCAGTACAGGCTGTGTAACGATTCCCAGTATGTGGCCAAACATGGGGGTAAAATACAACTGGTTAGCAGTACAGGCAGTGTAACGATTCCCAGTTTTGTTGACAAACATAGAGGTAAAATACAACTGGTTAGAATTACATGATGTGTAACGATTTGCCAATCGGTACAAGCAGACACTTTACTATTAGCATGATTCTTGATACTACGACAAAGACAAATCAGTCAGTCAGTCAGTCAGTCAGTCAGTCCGTCCGTCCGTCCGTCCGTCCGTCCGTCCGTCCGTCCGTCCGTCCGTCAGTCAGTCAGTCCGTCCGTACGTCCCAAATTCGTGTCCGGCCCATTACTTCGTTATTTGAAATTGGATTTTAAAACAATTTCACAGAAATGATCACCATATTGAGACGATGTGTCGCGCGCAAAATTTGGGTCGCTACCCTGAAGGTCCAGGTCACAGCATGACCTTGCAGCAAAATCGTGTCCGGCCCATAACTTCGTTATTTGAAGTCGGATTTTAAAACTATTTTACAAAAATGATAACCATATTGAGACGATGTGTCGCGCACAACATTTGGGTTGCTACCTTGAAGGTCAAGGTCACAGCATGACCTTGCAGCAACAACTTGTGCGGCCCATAACTTCGTTATTTGAAGTCGGATTTTAAAACTATTTCACAGAAATGATAACCATATTGAGACGATGTCGTGTCCGGCCCATGAATTCGTTATTTGAAGTCAAACTTTAAAACTATATTAAAGAAATGATCGCCATATTGAGACGATGTGTCGTGTGCAAATTTTGGTTGCTACCTTGAAGGTCAAGGTCACAGCATGACATTGCGGCAAAATCGTGTCCGGCTCATAAATTGGTTATTTGAAGTCGGATTTTAAAACTATTTCACATAAATGATCACCATATTGAGACGATGTGTCGCGCGCAACATTTGGGTCACTACCTTGAAGGTCAAGGTCACAGCATGACCTTACTGCAAAAATGTGTCCTGCATATAACTTCCTTATTTGAAGTCGGATTTTTAAAATATTTCATAGAAATGATCACCATATTGAGACAACGTGTCGTACGCAACATTTGAGGTTGCTACATAAAAGGTCAAGGTCACAGCATGACCTTGCAGCAAAATCATATCCAGTCTATAAGTTCGTTATTTGAAGTCGGAGTTTACAACCATTTTTGACAAATTACTTCTCTGTGTCCAATACCTATTCGGGTGCCATTACCTGGTTCGACCGGCTCTTGTTTTATATTTTAGACATGTATTACAATCTTATCCTCAACTATTTTTATCAAGTTAAAGTCTTGACATTTTTTAAACTGTTTTTAATTAATTAAAAAAAAAATCGAAAATCATATGAGGTCAAGAAGGTCTCCAAATGAAAACGAAGTGTAATTGATTAAAATGTGATCTAAAACGGCAACATGCTATTAATATCGGGTATTTATACCAATGTCGTATATATATAATTAAGTTATGAGTTTCCATAACAAAGTACAGGTCCTTCAACTGTTTTAAAGAGATATGCCGGTAGGTACACGGTATAGTATTTTGGGTCATAGCATGAATTGGCCACCAAGACAACACACATTCAGTTAAGACGTGCGTGTGGAATATGTTTTTAAATAAAGCTCTAAGACTTAAAACAGGAACAGGGCGCACAGTTCTTCTGACTTGTAATATAAACTTGTAAATGTTATTAGATCTATATAGTTTGCTTTCTTTCAGGAAACATCGGTTTCTACGCGGAGAAATTATCAAGAGTCGTGTCAACAAAAGTATTCTTTGCACGAACCTTGAACAACTCGGGCGAGTTTGACATCATGACGAGTGTCTTCACAGTTCCTGTTGCTGGTTTGTACAAATTCAGCGCTCAAATCTGCGCTACTCTTGGCTCGCATAACCTTCAAATTAGGATGGACAGAACTGGATACAGTTCGTCTACATTTTCAACTCAGCACGTAACTTCTAAACATATTTTGTTTTCCCCGACCATATACATCATGTTTGCGACGGGGGAGGTTCCACTAAGGCAGGGAGACGAGGTGTTGCTATACACGCCCGCTCACGCATTCCACAGCGACTCGACACCCGACTGCATTGGGTATTTCAAGGGGCGTCTTCTACACCAATAAACCTGCCGTCAGTTTGTAAATCAGTATAATAAAGGAAATGTTAATTATAAATAAGTTGGTTTTAACTTGGTTATGATTATACAACTAAAGAATCAAAGTGAGCTGGCTTTCATATTTATTTCACATAGCCATAGAGATTATTACTTGGTTGGTTGCATCCGCTGTGAGATAGCCTGGAAGTCAAATATAGTTTTGTGTACCAGGCTACACCCTCCTTCTGCTGCTATGGTAACATTTGTATAACTATACATTTCCAGAAAGTGGCATTTACTTTAAGGACACATAATATAACGTTAACCACAGGCTGTATAACTATACATTTCCAGAAAGTGGCATTTACTTTAAGGACACATAATATAACGTTAACCACAACAACGTTAACGTTTGCATTGTGTGTTTTAAACATATTATGTTTAAAACACACAATGCAAACGTTAAACACCTCACCGGTGTGACGACCACGGGTACTGACAACCGGCAACGTGTTTTCAAGCGGTAGACGAACTTTCGACTTACGTTTGGAATCGTTTGTATAGCAAGCACATTGCCGATGAATACACACGGACTGGGAATCGTTACACAGCTTATACAGCTAACCAGTTGTATTTTACCTCCATGAATACACACGCGGCACCCGTTGACAATTATGTGCGTGCGCAATGCTTTTTTTCGGTAAGTTTTTAGGACTTTCCATTTCTCAGAATTTTTAAATATACACATGTTTCTTACTGTTTATACAAGAACCTTGTGCACGTATGGCGACAATCAAATTATATTTACATTCGCTTATAATTTTCTAAATAAAAAGCGACGTTTATTTTGCATGACCCACACGGCTCTGACACGCAAAAATGACGTCATTGTTTACTTAATAAAAGAACGTTGATTGGTCAGCGTAACGTCGTTTGACCATTGAAAACGACGTCACTTGCTCATTAACGCTGTTTAATTCGGACGGCAGCTGGATATTTTTACTAATAATATTAGTAAAAATAATAATATTATGATAAATATAATGGTCTATATATCTAAATAATAATAATGTAAAAATATTTTTTCTTTTGAAAATGTTTTGAGAAAGTTGAAACTTTTATAATAGATCTACTCAGACAAAATGTAAAAACAAGTAATGATTCTTATTTTGGTGCGGTTCATGCAGACTGGACGTGCACGCGCATGAACCGCACCAAAATAAGAATCATTCCTTAAAATAATACGTTAAAAAACGTTGTGCTGATTCGTTTTACTTAGCAGAAACGTCAGCGGATGATGTACAATCATGCTAAGAATTATGTAGGATCATGTCAATAATTTTAAAACTAAATAGTCAACCAATAAAAATAAGTAACTACTGCATGATTGTATCGCCAATTTTTATTGGTCAGCTAACTCGAGGGTACGAACTAATATCTCGTTATAACGACTTACTAATTCGTTCCCCCAAGACAACTAATTCGTTCCCCCAAGACAACTAACTCGTTCCCTCAAGATAACTAACTCGTTCCCTCAAGATAACTAATTCGTAAGTACTTTAACATACACATTAACCGTATTTGTAAAGAATCCAGGAAACTCAAATAACTTTTTTTCGATTTGAAATGTTAAAAAGAATGCATTTGAATTTAACAAAAAAACAGAATAAGATAAAGCATAACTTAAACATAATGCTTCTTAACTGAAAAATTACAGCTAACATTTATAAAGTTGTATGTTAAAAATATTTTGTTTAAATTTTATTCGTAAAAGTTTTGGCGTTATGGTTTCAAGTGGAATATAATCTGACAAAAAGAGGGTTTGCGCCTCAAATGTCCATGTTTAGTTTAAGTACGGGTTACTGGTTCCTTTGTACATGTATGGTGATGTATGCCTTATCTTTGTATTTGAATATTTTATTAATTCCTAGTAAAATGGTAGATTTGTATCTCAAATCAAAAGTCTGCATAGTTTTTTTTAAAATCCGCACAGCTATGGTACGTCGTTTTGTCCATTGAATAAGTACAGCGTCGGTATATTTAGCCCTCAAAACGCTGAACATTTACAGTAGACACTACCTCCTAAAGTATCTAGCTATACCTATTGTAGGTTGAAAACTAGACTTTTTAAAATTTTGTTCCCGGAACAAATAACATAAAATATTATTTTGAAAACAGCAATAAAATATTTTGGGTCGCGGCAATTTCAGCGGGTCGGTCCGTACTTTCTAAAGAACATCCAGTATCTGGAGGGGGCGGAGTTTCCTGATTGCGTTTTAATGTCCGTGACGGTCCATTTTTGACGAGGCAACAACCCTTTTTGACGAGGAAACACTACTTTAAGAATTAAATATACATAGAGTACCGCCCACCTCCATATACCGGATGTTCTGTAGCACCTTCCGGGTCGGTCGCAGGAGGGGCAACAAACAATATTTTATTAAGGCCTTACTGGCTACAAGACTCGGCTACTGATAAGTCCTGATTGTTGACCTATATTCAAGTTCGCTCGGGTTGATAATGCTCTTGACGTTCTTCCATTTTCTTGTGTTGATTCGATGATAAAAACCAAGGAAGAGATTTTCTGTAGCTCCTGATAACAAAGTATTCTTAAACAGCCAAATGTAAATAATAAACGCGCTATCAGGGCACTTTTAAAACACTTGCAAAAACGACTGTAGAACGCACGAAGATACGTTTATATGAGTAAATTGTAAATACAATGTTAAACTTTGGATTATTCTTATTAATCAAACACGTTAAAGGGATAACTCAATGGTGAGTTGAACTTTGCCAGGATAGCCTAACTTTTACTCCGGTATATATGGATAGGCCTTTCAGTACTTTGAAGGGTTAATGTAATGTTAGATTCAATGTAGCTGAAATGTGTGAGTGGTACTCAAAACCAATATCTGTATACATCATTTATTCATCAAATAGACTTGTTACTTTACACAAGTACCATGAAAAGCTCATGCAACTTGTGGCATTTCACTGCTTAGTGTTTAATAGTAGGATTCCTAAGTTAATATATACCCATCCAAAAATGAAAGTATACACTTTTATATTTATATTTTCTAGTTTTGTTGTTGTTGTATTTTACCATCCCTCATTATTACTAACATTCTAATGGATTTATTCTCTACACCACTCATTTGGTTTTGGATATATTCAATTCAATTCAATTCAATTCAATTTAATTCTTTATTTCCCTCAATAGTGAGGATTGCATAAGTTATATGTACATAATTATAACCACATTAACTTAGAATATAAAACATATATGGTATATTCAGATCAATTCGTAACAATGCGTAAGCATGCACCATGCTTATGTTGTCAAGTTTCGCAAAATATAATAATACCCATTAGCCATGGGCGACAGACAAGGCGTATATATTAATTACTGAAATACGTTTGTAAGCAACGAACAATGAATGCAAATGAGTGCTTCAATAGCGAAGATTCAG
>Ga0224511_10003211_pt1 | contig 11607 bp, 1 predicted proteins | sample SF_May12_sed_USG_2_FD_169988 | JGI IMG/M metagenome (GOLD analysis project Ga0224511, IMG submission 169988) | Sediment microbial communities from San Francisco Bay, California, United States - SF_May12_sed_USGS_8_1 | ecosystem: Environmental > Aquatic > Marine > Sediment | place: USA...
TTGTACGGGCCATTTTGTCATGGTGCCCTTAAACATGACATATCTACATTGTTTACAACATTCTTTGTTTGAACATCTCTTCAATTTATATTATTTCCAGAAAAGTGTAAGTTTTACTGAATTCCATGACTTGACCTTTAAAGTTTTGAAACCGCTAACACCTTTTTATCTGCAGCCAATTCGCTGCTTTTCTTTTGTCTTAGCTTTAGCTTCATTAACCATTATTTACCATTGTAAAGTGCTCGTCTTATTTAGAATGTTTCAAAGACCACAGTTTTATTTCCTCGAATTTCAGGAAACTTTACTACCCCCAGAAGAGGAATTACAGGCTAATCTTCAGGACTTCGTGGACTGGAAAGCTCACCGGGCACGCGTCTATAAGCGCCTCGTGCAAGACAAACAGGACCGAATTGAGAGACATCGGCAGTTTCCGCCTCAGATTGGCGGACAGTATAGCTTCCGAGCTGGGCCGACTGTTCGCAGTATAGACTAATTGTAAATGAAACACTTTAGCTTTATTATCTGTGATATGTTTTAGAAATTATGCAGCCTTTTATACATGTTATTTTGTATTAAAGTTGTTTGTTTGTTGTTATTGTTTATGTACTAGACCCTTAAACGTTTTATAAAATAAAGTGTAATTAACCATTACCGTTAACTTTTATTTTCGAATCACCGCGAGGAAACAAATTGTAATAAACTATGATGTAGTAGTTAAATTTCTTGCAATTTTCTGTCATTTATATACTTATGTATACGCTATAGTCAAACATGTCACAGCTGTCTTTAGTCTGATTAGACCTATTGCTATAAAAATTTAAAAGCAAAAGCGATTTACTTGAACTATAAGAAACTTGTTATACTTAACTACGTGTCTTTTGTTTAAATATGACCAGGTGTAAGAAACTTAGAATGTTAACAAATAGAAGACTGTGGTTTTTAGGTATGCATTTTAAAGTCCAGACAAATTTCCGACTATGCAGCCGGACTTTATAGCCCCGATAATTAGAGCGGCGTTCTGCCAATCCACAGGGAGAGCGTTCGATACCCAAACTCTATCCATAATGTATAATATCTGTAGGGCTTTTTCTTCATTATTGTGTAGTTATATTTTTCTGGTCCTCATGGATCATAGATTGTATGTTGTTTACACTTACAAATAGAGTTCCGCTCTGAAAGCGCTAGGGGGCATCAGTGGTGTGGCATGTTCAATTACCACTGATGAACAGCTTCAATAAAACCGAGACTGCTGTTTTCCTATGCAGGCTATGATTCCTGAGGGCTTTCCATTTTCTCAGTTTATTTTATCACCATTTTCTAGCATGCGTATGAACACGCGGTACTAGTTACGCACAGGTCAGCGAAGCTTTCAAGTCAAGTGTGAGTAGGTTAACTCTACGCCGAGATAGGGCTTATCAGTGTTTAATACGGCGTATAATCTTTCATAAACAACAAAAGCGAAAACAGATGTAAGAAAATGATTTGTGTTTTTGTTCCTGATATTGACCAGAAACAAACATTGGAGCAGGCACTGGTATAAGGCTCTACTTTGAACTTTAAAGTGAAACGCGTATGAAATTGTGAAGTGAATATAAATGACCATAAAGTCATTGTTTTGAAGATATGATAATTATATAAAAATATTTAAAACATTTGTAATGATAATTTTATTTCTTTGGTTTGGTTTTGTAATATTTTGTTATTGGAATAAAACACGTTATGAACCAAAATAATACAAAGGGGCTTTTATGAAGTTTAACAAACTTATTAGCATCTGCAAAAAGTCACATTGTATAATTTATGTTCAAATGGAGGTTTTGCATTAAATGCACAACAGAAAAAACATTGCAGAAACACTTTAGCGGTTTGTTTAGCCTGTGAAAACGACATCAATTCGATGTAAATTAGTATTCAAATGTATGAAAACATTGTGATGTCATGAAAATCTAGGTGTAACTTCAAATTAAAACAATGACAAGTGGTTTTGTTTTGTTCACACACCCGATATAATTTCAAGTGAATCTTTTCACCTGATATCGATATATAATGGCCAGTTGCGATCAACAGAACCACTTTGCGTTTCTGGACACAAAGTCGGTTAACAACTTTCTACATTAGGGTTGCCCTAAACGTCTCTCGGACAAACCCTTATGAGGAAGCACGTTTGGCTGCATTCCAGAGTAAAGGCAATAAGCCGTTTGTGATACAACATCGTATCTCGTTACCACGTCGGCGCTTGTCACGCCAAACGTTGTATCTATTAAAATTTATTTTATTAGTTTTATTTTTTAGATTACCAATAAAGTAAGGCAACAATCTTACTGACCGATTGTCCTTGAAACCTGATAATTGTTTTTCCTACTCTATTCTACTCTGACATTTGCTATTTTGTTTTTAACACATTGAAGAAATTTTGTTTGGCGTAGGCAACGTTCGTAATATAACAGAATATAATATTCCCCCTTCCATCATTTGTGTTATAACTCTCGTAATCTACATCCATTAACCTTAATTAAGTTTATTTTTCCATTTCAAAACAAAAAAGGGAACAAATTCTTCTATAAAACCAAACGCCAATTCATTTTTATTTCTAATGCAAAAGTTCTAGCAAACATTCATAAAACGGAATGAAGTATAATATCATTGTTGTAAGATAACAGCGGCAACAACAACATTCAAGTACTCATTCGTTCAAGGTCAAACAAAAATATACACAGTAAACGTATTACTTATCGCCAACATGTCTAACCAGCCTCAAATTTATCTCTGCTCCTTACTTACAACGAGAATTATTGAAGTAGAAATCTATTAGTATCCCAGTGTTATTCTGAGAATTAATAATCCATTGTTGCTAAATCCGGCATAACTGCTGGACCACGTCCAACGAATGGCATATGTCTTCATTGTCTGTATAGAGATTTTATTAAACACATTCATTATCATTTACTGTCTGATTTTGTCTTATCATTCTTACTGTTCAAAAATGTTCTCAGTAAATTATTTATAGCACAGCGACTGACCCAGGATGGTTGATTTGATGACAGACTGCGTATAAAATTTATATGATCCATTTATTTGCGCAAAGGAGGTGTCCCAAATTTTGGGTAGTCATTCATGTCTTTGTTTGTTATTTATATTTTGCAGATATCTAATTACATGAAAGATTTCTCAAATATAAACGAGTGGTCAGATATCTCTAAAATTAGGTAGAACATTTTTCCTCGATTTTTGGTAAGCATTTGATATTGAAAATATCTCAACAATCAAGTAACCTATGCTTTCAATTATTTATGTAAAATGCTTCCTTCATTTTGGTTGATGTGTGTCACATAACAAAAAATCAGTATCTTTATAAATTTGTTGACCACATACAATGGAAACAAGGATTTAAAATTGGGGTGAATTTACTCCACCCACTTTAAACATTAATACAAATTTGTTTTAAAGCAAATATTTTAGCATTTTTGACTTCCCCGACATGAATTTTGATATGTAATCGTTTTAAAGAATAAACAAAGACATGAATGCATACCTAAAATTTGGGAACCTCCTATACTAGCTTTTATGAATTAATGTACACTTAATATATGAAAATGTTATATGTACATTGACCTTTTCCTTATCTTACCAGAGATGTATATGCGATATGTGCATGGTGCAGTTTTTCAATATAATGTTCAAAGAAAAAATGTTAACGACAACTCACACAGGGTCAAGTTTAAGTATACATAATAGAAGCACCAGACTACTTGCAGTGCTCCCAATATTCGTGAAGGGCGCTTGAATGTGGTAATCATCTAAACTCTGATCACACTGGATGCAAAGCATTGTCATCTTCGTAATTGCTTGTCTGAATACAACGTAACTTAGACAAAAATGACATCTAGATATTAAAGTCTATCCAATATAAAAGTGTTCACATAATTAATAGAAAATATAATCATCTTAAGAATTCGTTCCAAATTTCTTAAGACTATTTCTATGAAGTGCAAATTACGACAGTTTTGCCATTTTCCTTCAAATACATATACACAATATAGCGCTGGTAAATTGATACAGAAAGTAGTCTAGAATAATGCATTTTTCTGGAATTAGAAAATTTGAAAAATTGTGCTTGCATATAACACAAAAGACCTTCACATATTCCCTTAAAAAATGGAGACCTTTATCGCCAGAAATTGATTCGCTTTGCTTGGAATACATAACGAGATTGCTAGCACCGAAGTGCGAAGCTCAAAAATAAAATGTTACCAAACAAGTGCATGTGAAATCAACCAGTGACGCCATATGGACGTCATGGGACAGAGCCAACTGGTAGTGACATGTCATCTGTTTAAATATACTTGTAGAACATGATCTACGTATATCATAAAGAGTGAAAATATTTTGTTGAATAAGCGGAAAAAACAGGATTTTGACAATACTTTGGGGACAATTATAATCAGTTATTGAATCTTTTGCTGTCATACATGAGCTGGTATCACTTCTATGTTCTTTACTTTCATAACCCGTTTTATATTAATATTTCTATCAATTTCATGTGTGTAATGTACATAGTATCAATTGAAGAGATGTTCAACGAAGATATGTTCCTCACAATGTACGAGGGATGTTCAATATATAATGAGACTGTGCTCATAACTTTGACATTTTACAAAATATAAAGACACAAGTATAATAAACATAAAGAATAATTATTTTCGTAGTAGACCGCCAACATTTACATAGTTCCATAAAACGGTTATGTAATGGCAGCTATGGCAACGTGACCATGTTGCCGTTATCGCCCCCTACTTTGCAACGTCACGACGTTATTGAAGCAGTTATTACACACTCATATCATAGAAAATAAAAAATTAGGACAATAGTGTTTTTTAATTGTCGTTACATTTACGCAATTGTATTAATTTAATAGTTTTAACATTTTAATACACTTTTTTTAAAACTAAAACTGAAGTTCCGGCTATAGTTATCTATTTGAAAATGCACCTACGTTTTCTGTAAATATGGCAAGTCTGAATGACCTCCTATTTGTATGACACTAGTCTGTCTTTTCTAGTGTGCTTCTATGTGCATTAAAAGGTTTAAATGATACTTTTAACATTTTATTTATTTGAACATGTGTTATATTTTTTAAATAATCAGAAAAATAAAGTTTGTGTTTGTATTTCATCATAACAAGCGCAACATTATTATGGGATCATTTCTCGAGTGTCAATATGTATTTAAATATTGACGTTTCTGTGAATATGTGCATTTCTCTTCCAAATCTGATATTTTAAAAACCACATGTTAAAATTTCTTAATATTTACAGCAGACATTGAGGACACATGCTTTAAATGTTTTGAGAGTATTATTCCGAATAATTGTATATTTGCATTACTTTATGTGTCATGAAAAATGGCATTTTCACAAATCTTTGAACGGGGGCGATAGTGCGTTACTATGGTAATTTAAAATGATGTTTTTCCCAGACTGTTTGTCATAAGCCTTTAAAATTTTGAAAAACAGTAGGAAATAAGTTATATTTTACAATAATATTGAAGTTTATTTCTATTTCAGTCAAATGAAAAAAATATAAGCACAGTCTCATTATTTATTGAACAGCCCTCGTAGTCAATTTTGGGGCACCATGACAAAATGGCCCGTACAAAAGCAAACACGTAGAACAGCACGAAACACACAGAACAACCAGACGATACAGACATTCAGAATATTAAACCATGTTTTGTAAAAACATTTTTTCCATTTTTATTTATATTATTTTTTAAATTTTTATTGTAAAGTACAACCTTGATCAATTTTTGACGCTACTCTGAAAAAGGTATTGTGCCATTTGGTGAAGTACAGGCGCACTTTCTCACAATTTATTGGCAACAAATAACTGTTTGTGAGAACGCAATCTATATGGTTCTGAAATTGCTTTTTGTTATCATTAAATATAAGCCGTTCACCCTGCGAAGATTTCCCAAATTTGATTAATGCATATGGACACTGTTGTGGGGGTAAACAACTACCATACAACCCCAAAATGAAAATTGAAATCGAAATGGGATAGAAAACCTCGTTAATACATTCACTGTGTGTCGTGTTATGCAACACAATTGCTTTGTATTAGTTAAAATGTGGTTTTACATAAAGAAACGATGCAAATGTCAGTCAATAAATCCTTAATATTGGTGTTATTGTTTATGTTAGGCCTATATTCGAGTATTCTGCAACAAATTAGGCCACGGTTTGCGATCTATAAATACGGTGCTTGCATTAAAGTATTATAACTCAACTGATCACAAAGGGTTGTATCCGTCGTCGTCCGTCGTGCTTTATATGTCGGTAATACTATATTTGTGACATATTGTTATTTCAACAGAAGGCTTATCCTGTTTATATCTCGGTCAGTTCAGAGTAAACTACTAGAAAAGGAGCTTGTTAAATCTAAACACCATGCTTATCATCCTATGTCTCTTTAAGGGCATAACCCTTTTCTTAGATTAATTTCAAAAATAGCCAAAATGTTAACTGTGACAACGTCTGGCCAAGATCAAGGTGATAAAAAACTAGTTTACAAGGTCATGTTGTTTAAAAACACAATAGAAATCACATTGTTGACCCAATGTCTATTAAACGTTGCCAGAATATTAACATAGTCAATGTGTAGACATTGTTTAAATTTAGGCCAGTCAGGGTTAAACGTTATGTCGACAGGTCAAATCTTTGAACTAAAGTGTTGCCACTTTTCAGACTACATGTACATTTATGACCCAATGTCTCTGAAACTTCATCCGAATGTTACTCATGTCAATATATAAGCCAACTCCGGTTACACAAAAACTAAGTCAAACTTGGTAAAATTTTGAAATAGTATGTGTACGTATATTTGTGTTTTTTTTGTTATTTGGAAGAAGATCAGCGGCTACAAATTTAATCTAAAAGCCAATTTGCAGTTGTTAGAAGGTAGCAACACAATTGCACCCCAATAAGCGTTTAAGGGCTATCATGGTAATCTGGGTATTAAGATTAAGAAATTAAGGCTTTCTCTTTCATCAGGTTTTTATTAATACTCAAACCCTACAGTGTCATGATTTATTGCAATGAATTGGAGAGTTCACCAAACCAGTACATGTATACGTAATTCATATAAGTCTTGCCATGTTTACGCGAATATACTTATATGTCAATAACAATGATAATACTATATCACATACTGAACGAATTTTAAGACAATTTTGTTGGGCACATGATGTACATTTTTTGGAAATATAGTACTTCGCTCACGCATTTATGCAATAGTTCCAATGTCTGTATTAAAAAATAATTAAGATTGTTCTACTTTAGAAATCTCTAGACAAAACAAATAAAGAGATCAGTGTTGTCAATATAGGACACTTCTAAACCTAAATGCCAAATAAGGTAACATAAAATGGCAAATCAATGCAGATCATTATTGGGAACATAATGTTAACTAAATATAAACGATACTAACATCCCGGCAAAGCAAGGGAAATCAAAACACGTTACTAGAAAACTTGTAAACAAAACAAGAACATCCTAATTGATAAGAAACACTCCGGTCATTTCAGAAGGAATCGATCTCATATTTGAACAAGGTTTGAAAGCACTTTTATGATGTTTACTTCCTTATATCAAATGATGATGTATATAACAAAGGATCCACGGATGGTTAACAAGCATACACTCAAAATGAGTACATGTATAACGAATAGAAACAAGATAAATAAAATATACAACGCTAAAGCCTCTGTCAGTAGTGTTTTCATGAGTTGGCATTATGAATTGTCACCCTCAACGAGGTCATTATTTTTATAATGCTATGTTTCTATGTTGTCTTCAGTGTTTATGTTAATATGTGCCTTGTGTTGGTCACATTTGCACTGTAATGCATGAGGTGCCAAACACCACGAAGAGGGTAAAACTAAAATGATGAAGTGTAACCAGAGAGGTATAGTATAAACATGGCTGTTGTTGACAATATTACCATTAGAAATATAAAGTTTAGAAATGGCTTAATTCTGAGCTTTGATACAAATTCAAGTAACTCTTATAAACTAATGGAAAAGACATAAAACAAACGGCAGCTTAAACCAAGCCTTATTCCATTATTTAACAAATGTAGGTTTTAGTAAATATAAGTGGTGCTCCTAAAGCCCCTGTCACACCGAACGGTGATGCCACAGCGTTTGAGCAGCGTTCAGAAAATCTGTCAGCGCGCTGTGAGGTCGCCGCGAAAAATGACAAAAATATCAAGTTAGCTAGTGACAGCGTGCCCACATCGTCCTTACAGCGTTCACACGACGTTCCCACAGCGTCCTTACAGCGTCCATGACACTCTTACAGGGCGCAAGAAGTTGCTGCAGCGTTCTTACGGCGGGCTCATAACGCGCTCACGGCGCACACGGCGAGCACACAGAAAAATGCATTTTTTGACGTTAGACAAAATTGTGCTTGCATATAACACAAAAGACCTACAAAAATTCCCTTAGAAAATGGAAACCTATATCGTCACAATGTGATCCGCTTTACTTGGAGGTCATTGGGTAAGAGATTGCTGGCACCGAAATGCGAAGCCCAAATATAAAAAGTAACCATACAAGTACATGTGAGTTAACCAGTGACACAATACTGACGTCATGTGACAGGGACAACTTGTAATGACATGCTATCTGTTCAAATACACGTATATTCGTAGAACATGACAGATATCATAATGAGTCAAGATATTTCGTTAAATCATCGGAACAAACAGGATTTTGGACAAAATTTTGGGGAGATTTTTAATCAGTTATTACATCCATATGAGCAATATTTGTTATGTTAATATTTATATAATTTTTATTAATATTTTATTATAATTATTTATTTGTATAATGTACATGACGGTCAATTTTAATCAATTTTAGAGCTACGCTGAAAAAAGGCCTGATGTCTTTTGGTGAAGTACACGCGCACTTTCTCCCTTTCTCTATTCGCAACTAATAATAAACTGATTGCGAGAGCGCAATCAATAAGGTTCCGAAATTGCTTTTTGTTGTAATTTAATATAAGCCTTTGACTCCGCAAAGATGTAATTTCCCATTTGATTAATGAATGTGGAAACAAGTTGGTTTGAACAAACTCCCAAACTGAGAATTAAAACCAAAATAGGATAGGAACCCTCTGTAATATATTCACTTTGTGTCGTTTTAAGCAACGCAATTACTTTTTACTAATTAAAATGTGTTTTACATAAGAAATGATGCAACTGTCAATCAATAATAATGGTGTTTCTGATTATGTTAGGTCTATATACCATTCTGTAACACATTTATCCACGATGTGCGATCTATATTGACGGTGGTCGCATACAACTATTAAAACTCATGATCACAGCGTAGGGATGTGTATGTCGTCCGTCGTGCATTGTCAACACGTCGTATTTTGTTAACACTATATTTATGACATAATGTCATTTAGACAAAAGGCTTATCCGTTAATATTAAAGCGCATATCTCAGTTCGGGGTAAAATACTAGACAAAATTGTTTAATCGCAAGATTTTTGACACATTGTCTTTCAAAGTACTTTCACCTTTTCGTAGATGAATTTCAAATTTAGCCAAAATGTTTGTTGTGCCAACGTCTGGCCAATATCGAATCTAGGTTAATTCCGGTTAAAAACCAGGTCACAAGGTAATTTTGTTTATACAACACACTAGAGATCACATTATTGGTCCAATGCCTATTAAAATGTGCCAGCATATTGACCTAGTCCATATGTTGACACTGTTTAAAATTAGGGCCAGTCAGGGTTAAACATTTTGTCGACAGGTCAAATCTTAGAACAAAATTGTTGTCACTCTTGAGACTACATTTGTGACTCAATTTGTCTTAAACTTGCTCAAATTATGAAATATTAATATTTAAATGTTTGTTTGTTGTGTTTTTATTATTGGAAATAAGAAAATCAGTCACACTTAAAGCACATTTGCAGTTTTTAATAGCTTTAGTAGCTAAACAATTGCACCCAGATGAACGTTTGAGGGATATCATGTAGATCTTGGTATTAATACTAAAAACCCTTTAGTGTCACGAATAATTTCAATGAATTAAAGAGTTAACCAAACCAGTATACAGTAAGTAATTGAAGCCATGCCATGTTCAAGCGAAAAAAGACTTATATGACAAGAACGTTGATGATACGGAACCACACAGTGAATGGACAATTTAATACGACACATAATGGACATTTTTGGGAAATATAGTATTTCGCTTACAAGTTTATGAAATAGTTCCAAAGTCTGTATCAGGAAAATCATTAAGATTGTTCTATTTGGAAATCTCTAGACAAAACAAATCGAAGCATTGATCAATAAAATACATTATTGAACATAATGTAAACAAAACTAAATATAAGGGATTCTAAAGCAAGGGAAAATAAAACACTTTACCAGAAAACAGAATAGAACCCATCTCATATTCGAGCGAGGTTTGAAAGAAAAAAGAAGCTATATTTACCCTTATATGCTAAGCGCTAAGCAAGAAAGCATCTAGTAAAATACAAATGTAAGTTTCGATATATACAAGAGCAGTGTAAACTTACACAAATCTAAAGTAGGAAACCAATCAATGTAACCGGTATTAATGTACATTGTACTGCTTAAAACCCCTAAAGAATGCAAAGATAAACAAGTAATAAAATGTCCGCAAACCTTTCAGACCTTTATAGTGCTCGTATAAATTTGCGTTTTTTAGCGCACATGTTTTGAAATTATGCGTTTTTTGCATGAAATGTGAGTAAAACGCGCAAAACGCAGACCAAAAATATCGCTGCAGTATCATTTTTATAACGTTTTAGTATGACTTGTTCCGGGTTTTTACTTAGGACATTTCGCTCACGGGCGACTGCTTTACAGCTGAGACACCGAATTAGGTTTTTGACAACTCATAAATAGAGCGAATTATACAATGCACTCAGCCATACCAATTAAAACTTGCTAATATCAAGGCTTTCATGTTTCATAAAAGATGGAAATTCACTAATATCGACCCCTTTTTTACCTGATCAATATAAGATGGCATACATGTTCAAAATAACACAGAACAGAACAGAACAGAACACAACACAACATATATTTATTTAAACTTAAGCACAAACAGCTTATCGTTTATAATATTTACAATCAAACAACATACATGAAACACAATGGCAATGTCATAAAGTGATAATAATAAACAAAATATTACTTTATAAAATGGATTAACTTTTTTTATGATTAATATTTAATATTCAATATTTTAATATGTTATAGAAAGTTGGTGAGAATAGGATGTAAAAAGATACAATTTAAACAGACGTGTCTCTCCTTTTAAAGGCTTTAATAAAAAAAACCCAGCTAACTTTGTTAACACATACATTTTTTCGATATTAAGTAATGCAATAAATTTAATCATATTTGGGTTTTTTACATAGTATTTAGGTATCAAGTGTGCTCTTAAGTCGCTATAAAAAGGGCAAATTAAAACAAAGTGAAATTCATCTTCAATATCATTCAAATAACATAAAATACATTTTCTATCATGTCTAGGAATTTTATAGTGTCTACCAGATTCA
>Ga0224511_10003212_pt1 | contig 11607 bp, 4 predicted proteins | sample SF_May12_sed_USG_2_FD_169988 | JGI IMG/M metagenome (GOLD analysis project Ga0224511, IMG submission 169988) | Sediment microbial communities from San Francisco Bay, California, United States - SF_May12_sed_USGS_8_1 | ecosystem: Environmental > Aquatic > Marine > Sediment | place: USA...
TACCACAAATTCATTTTTTCTTTAATATTTTACATGCATGAACAACTATATTTGGCAGTTTCTCATATTTACGGGAGTAGGTTTCGTCGCTTAAATATGGTTTAAATGTAAGATGTAAACAATTCTGACCTAAAAGATACAGATCTAGCATCTTTAAGTTCTTCCATAACTGTAGACATCTTGTTATTATACGATAGTATAGTAAGTTCTTTAGTATTTTACAATTTTTGTATTATTTTTTTACAGTATTCAAGCCATTTGCCTAATTCATCCAATGTTCACGGATGCACACCCCTCATCTCACCGTGGTGTAAGTCTAAGTAATAAAGCACCACACTAACATTAAATTTGCATCATACGTGTTAGCATAATTTTGTCATTATTTTTTTTCAAGTACTCTCGGTTTTGTTAACATAAATAATATATTTACATTATACTGAATCTCAAACAAATCTATGTAGATGTTGATTGTAGGTCTGCATTTTAATTTGTATTATTTAGTTTAGATTTTGTCTTTGTATGTTTCAGTTTTTACGGAAATAAAATACCGTTGACTACTGCCTTGTTCACTTCTGAGGCAGAATAGAAACTGTACGTTACAAAAGCTGTTTTGGCAGTGCTTCTTTGTTTATGATATATATGTTAATTCAAATCAAACTACAGTCAAACCTGTGTTAAACAGCCACACAAGGGAAGCACAAAAAGTGGCTGGTTAAGGCATGTGGCTGCTTAACAGAGGTGAATATCAGTATAAAATTAACATTCTGATTGGCTGCTTAAGACAGGTTGGTTGCTTAATAGAGGTGATCGCTAACACAGGTTTGACTGTAAATATGACGTATACTGTTCGATTGTTTTATTGACAAAAAATGGACACAATTTTAAAAGCAGCATAATATTAACTGCTCGTGCAGATTACTGGATGTTTACGCGTCCAGACAAGTGCAGTGTGACACGAGCTTGAAAGGGTAGAAGCCAACTTCCAAGGTCTCGTAGTTGAAGGCGTACAGCATCTCCACAGTGTAGAAGGACTGGCACACGGTGCACAAACCGGGGTTCCTGGTATGGTTCAAATTTTAATGAGTATACGCCAACTACTCGCCATATGCAGCCATTTGAAAGTGTTATACCAAAACAATAAAGCAATATTTTTGTCAGACAGCAATCCACATTCGTGTCGAAAATTACTTTGACATATTAATTAAGAGGTTTATTAAATTTGCAAGCTGGTTAAACTTACCCACACATGTTGTTTTGAAACAGCTGGATGATGTGACAAGCTTGTTCATCATAATTCGTCTGCTCCCGAATTATTGTATCTTGGTATGTAACAAGACCAGATTGTCTGGAAAAACAACAACGGCCAAACATTAAAACGATGTTTATATTTGCTACCTAAGCCATTTGGATGTATCTTTTCATTGGGTAGATATTTTACGTTGGATTATTGATACTTTTTGTCACGGATACACATACTATTCCATGCAAAGTCACCATTATAGTCTGTAAATTCAAGTACAAGCACTCGAGTACTTTTGTCACAGACCAACGCATTGACATGTTTAATTCAAACAAGCATTTCAGCAACAGTTGGCTTTAGTTTAAGTTCTGTTAAATCAACAGAAAATTAAAGGAACCAATACGAATAAGTACAATTGTTGGTGACAGTTGATGTTTCATTTTTATTTTCTTCGTAAGGAATGCAAGTATATTAAATGCAATGAATCATGCTAGCATTTTAAATAATTATGTTTGGGGTTTAATGAAAATTGTACTAAAATCACATGTGCCTTCGCACATGGGTCAGATGTGAGGGACAACTAATCCGAACTAAGCACAGTGCTTACAATTACTTATCTGATATCAAGGAAACTGTTGCCTCGCACATCGGCTAAGCTGAACAATTTCATAGAAAAATGTATTGCTATTTATCTGTTGTTTATAAGATTTATATTGTTATATTGCAGTGTATCGGGTTGTTAGCCTTGGTCATTAATACACCATATAACTTACGTTTCGCAACAAATATCCCCGTCCTTTCCAAGATTGATAGTGTCCGAGTTTCTTTTCTGTTTTGTAGATACTGTTACCCCTGAGGGCCTTGTAGCATATTGCCGCATCTTCCAATAAGAAATCTCAGACGGGAACAACCCACAAAATTTCGAGTTCAGATCCTCGAACCTTCAAATATGGCAAATAAGACAAATTAAGACAGGTGTCAATCGAAATAAAGTATATGACACAAACAACGAGCACAAACACAAGTATGTAGTAGGATTACACATTGCAGGCGAAACTATTCTGTGTTTCGCCAAATAATATTATTATTTAACAGGCATCCTTGATTGATGTTTTTAAAGTTATAAACTATTTTATACTAATATAATTATAATGCCATTCAATGATTCGATATTATTATTATTATTGCATTGCATCTACGACTTTGCATTTAGCAAATGTTTGCTTACCTGGCGGCACGGCATTGTCGATTGTATTGACTAATGTTTAGACAAATAGTAACAGTGCTTTCATTAGTGTAGACTCGAGCCCTTGGTTGTATGTTGGAATCTAGGAAATTAGTTACTCCGAACAGTTCTGAGCCACATCCCCTTAATCCTTGTCCAATCACAACTACGGCATTGAAAATCACTTGTACTACTATTGCATAAAACCTAACCATGTTGGTACTGTTTCAGCCTAGACTTTAAACTAAGACAGCTAGTACAACTCCCAATGTTCGGAATAAAAACACTGATACCATACCCTGTACTTGTATTCGGGTGCACTATCATGGGTTAGTAAATAATAGCTGTGCCTTTAGCCATCTTTTCCACACCAGCTATTTCAGTTTTTCCCATAACGCGGTCGAACCGCTGACGGTTGTTTGTCTTTCAGTTTTGATACTTATGTAAATAAAGTTTGGCCCTAACATTTGTTTTAATCTTTTCAAAACATCGGCTTCGTGTTATGATATAATAATAAGCATTAAAGGGGATATGTCCGATCTTTTTATCAGCTATTTATCAGTTATTTATTAAATATTTTAATACAAAGTAGTAATTTATCGTCACAAAGTATAAAATAATAACATAATACAGCAATATATTGCAAAATACGCCAAAAATGTATTCACGATATGTACCGAATAAATTGTTGATTGCCCATAAATCTCGGTTATTGTTTACCTATGTACAATGCTGACTCCATTAGTGATTAAACTAGTCTCCGAGACTTTCGGAGAGTGTCGTTTTCTGAAGAAATGGCCGAGGGGTTTCGATTGGTCGGAGACTAAATTTGAATAGTTACACTCAACAGGCAAATTGTAAGTCTGGATTACCTGCCCTTTACTACTATTAAAACGCTGAGAATGATTTTAATATTTCAGATAGAAATATCTCGCTTAATGTGCATTTGTTGGCATTAGTTTTTTTAATCGATACACTTACTTTTTTGTCTCCTACATAATTGTAATTAGTGACAGAATCGGACATACACTCTTTAAACATTACCGTAAATAATGACAACGTTTTTTTAAATGCAGTTTTGTTGTCTTAGTCTGAAGGCGTCATCTCAGTATATTTGTATTAGCTTTATATACTAATATCCCATTCGATATATAAATGCTAATGTAGTGTTTAGATGAATTGGATTGAAAACATTTTTTTCTCTCTAAATATAAGAAAAAAATATTAAAAATATGCACCTCAGCTGGCAAATAAATTTTGAACCACACATTTGCAGGAAATTTTCATAACATAGGACAAATCAATGCTGTTTAATTTACTGTTACAGTCTCAGTCTTCAAGAACCCAAAACACCGTGGTTTGTGATAACGAGTCGTCTATCTTGTGGAACACAATAGTTCTAAAACAAAAGAATCCATATAAATGTTTTTTTGTGGTATAATTTAGCTACTTGATTCTTTACATTAAAACAAAATGTTAAAGTATTTGCTAATCGGTCCTGGCACTTATATTACTTTTATAAGTATATAACAGTTTAAAAACCATAATTCATACAATTATGGAACAAATATGGAGGCGGAATCCATGACGTATTAATCTTGTGTTTTATAACACTAAACCATAATTATTATATTTAAGAAATATAATATTTTAGATAATTATTCGCGCCGCTTTTCATCTATTTGGATGAAAGATAACAAAATGACAAAATTGTATCACTAACAAACATTAGCATTCAAAGAATTGCTTAAACATTAAACACGATAAAAAGGCAAAACTTCATATTGAAATACATAGCACAATAATGTGTCTTTGTTTTTTAATATCGATCCTTCATAATGTGTGAACCTAAGGACAACCTATTTTTATATTCGGAAAACAGTGTTACGTGTGAAAATATTTTTGAAAAAGGTTTTAAAAAGCAAAATTTAGCATGGATCAATGTATTTACGCTCACCATTTAACGTAAAGTAAATACAGTAACAGTAACAGTAACAGTTAGTTATTGAGTTGTTTGTTGCCGGTCGGTTGTCTACCAACAGGTACACACAGTTTTCTGTTCATAGTATTCTTAGTATTTCGAGTACAAGATGGGAACGCAGATTTTATTTCTTAAGTTATGTACAATCGTTCTTATTAGTATGAACATTTTAAACGTCCTCTTATGAACGCCCATACATTAAACATATGCAATTACGCTCTATATGTCATTAATAAGATCATACAATAAATCAATGTAATCCAGCGAAGTATCCTTAAATTGGGGCTAAAGGCTAGGAGGAATTATTAAACTAATACAGCATGTGTTATCTGTTCCAAAATCTGGTAAGGAATACAACGTTTGCCATAAGACAAAAGCCTGATAAACAGCTAAAGTGACCGGTCAACAATATATACGTGGGTGGTGTAGTTTCATGATGTGGCCTGGTTGTTTTGATTAACCTGTCATTTTTTGGATGCGTATTTGTGGCTTAAAGTACTTTTATTATAGGTCAAGAAATAAGTAGTTTTAAATTCAGTTTCAATTTCTTGTAGTACTCTTCATAAATATGGTCTGATTATTCATATTTCTACATTTTGTCAAATACTTATAAAATATAATGTGTATGCAATGAAATCAGATGCGTGTTTTATAATTAAACATAAAATACAGTTGTTAATATGTAATATAACGTTAGTCTTCATAATTTGGGCATATGAAGCTTTATTGTCTTCAATATGAAAGAAAAATAATTGATAATGGAAATAACGCAAGTTTATGTTGATCAATTGATGATAGAGAAACACAAAAACCAATATATTCAATAAGCAGATGGATCAATTTATGTTAGAAAAATATTAATATAAATATACGCCATTATACTAGGTCATAATTGTCAAACGTTGTCATTGTTTTAAACATATTATAAAAGAACACACAATTAAAATAAAATGTACGCATTGCTTACCTAGAAGAAGTGTAAAACTTTCAACTCTATCCTTAAGAGAGTCTGAGAAAGGTGTATGAATTGCGGGCCGTTAAACATTAATATCTTAGTGCACATAAACCCTTGAATATTTCTTCTAACTACAAAAATAAATTTAATTTTTTTTGTATATACTGTTTTGTGTTATTTGAAATAAAACGATTAACTCATTTTCCTTTAGTCCTACCTGTATCAAGATAAATGATGACATAGGTATGTGGTAGCGCTTGATTGACGTTAACCCATGCTTCAATATCTTAAAGATGCTAGGTTTGTATCTTGATACCCTTATAAATGGTCACATATTTTGCAGTATGTTAAGTAAACTAAATTATTAACATTGCAAAAGGAATTGCAAAATTTCATGTTAATAATGTTTTGTTTTTTAAATAAAAAAGTAAAAACAACACCAAAACACAAAATCAAACATGAAAATCCTTGTCAGAGCCGGTAATTGAACAGGGGACGTCTCGCACCCCAGACTGGAGTGTTATCATGTTGATGGGAGTAGGATTCACTGCTTAAATGTATTAAAACGAAAGGTTTGAACAATTCTGGTCAAAAAATACAGGCATAGCATCTTTAACACATGTTCTTCCTATTGTTTTCCAACCAAGACCTGTGTTCGTGTTACAATTTATGTGATGTGATGTTTATAATTATTGTGTCTTTAAACAACATTTGGTTAAACAGCATACAGGACACATACAAGTTATTTCCCTTAGACCACATAAGTGATAAATTGTCGTAAACAATGAGAAAATGGAAACAGTTTATAGTCTAATTTTGGCTTTATTACTTAACGGATTTAGTGCCTTAACGGCCACATTTATGTATTAATTTCTTACAAAGCAATAGTAGCCTAAACAGAACTTCTTTTATTTATTTAAACGCGTATTGGAGACGCAAATGATTGTTTGGTACCTTAATGTTGTTCACATATCAAAACTAACATTTTTTCACACTATGTTACCTGTTATATACGAACAACTGTAGCTTCAGGTAATCTGAAGATGTCTGGAGTTTAGCCTTTGGTACACATGAACGCTCATTTTGTTTGACTAATTACTTACCTGTAACTGTTTTAATTACAAAATATATGATTTTCTTCCTTTCCACCATCTAAATTGTTCAAGGGTGGAGACAAATGCTGATTATTGCTTGCTTGTATTATTTAGCAAACGTGCATATACATCTACCTGGTGGGAACTAGGTGGGATACAACAGGTGCTGTAGCACAATGGCAAATGATATCTTACATAAGGAACAAGTACATCAACCCGACTTTTAAATCTCAATAACTATAATTGCATAAACCGTAATTCTTGTTATGTGAATACTAGTAGTATAAACTTAATTGTACTCTGTGCGGGGCGGTAGATTCTAGATAATGCGAAATGTCTTTTAAAATTAATCTTGGTAAAAAGTAAATTTCCTGGGAAAGAATAGCTTGATTTTGAATGAAAAGGTATAACAATTATTTCAATGTATTTTTGTTATGAAAAATCGCCAACAATTTTGCAGCCACTATTGCACTTAATTTGCATTACAATGAGTAAATGCAATGAAATGTCCTTTAACCACAGTTTACTTGTATCTCATTATTTGCCCGTTTCACGTTAATATCCTTGAGCAATGCATATTTTTGTTCGGTTATTTAAGTGTCTGAATCCTTTGAAGAATAGCACGTATTCAGTAAATCACTGTATTGGCATATTAAAACGGACTTTTAAACATCTTTTGACGAATCAAATCATTGTCTTGCAAATAGATGTTAAAATAAATTTACTTAGTGCTTATGTTATTCAAACCTCTTTCAATTTTTCGAGAAGTCTCTACAAAGATTCCATGAGTGAATAATGAAAATACGAGACAGCGTTAGATTATTAAACATGGTTGGGTATAGTTATGTTTCTTTATACACAAACACACGAATAACAGCTGAAACAAGCAGTGGAGTGCTATTGAAGATCACATTTATTCATATCAAACAAGGTATGTTACACGAGGTTTTGTGTATAATTCTGTATATCTCTTGAAATCAAACCCATTGATGCAACGGCCACGATGCACCGTTAAGGGGCAGACAATACTACCGATCTAAACATGAACTTGGTCGTCTATTACGAGACATACTTGTTTCATTTGACTATTCCATGTCAAGGAACTCTTATTACAACTAGCAACAACACAAATCCGTCCCAGACTGTATTGATCACATTCGTCATTCCTTGCAGTAAGTCTTGCGTTCGATATAAAATATGTTCACGACATAAGTCGGCAGAAAAATTAAATTGTAAAATCGTTTGGAGCATTTTCCTTATCAATACGACCTATAGCAACATACCCATTACTACAGGTATCATAAAATGTCCCATTATTGCACGTCACGTAGAACAGCTCTAGGGCCAAACTATACGTACCTAAATGTTCACTGGTTCTTTATTCCATGCCAAACACAAGTCATCCCAAGAAGTTAATATCCGCCAGATAGTTTGCCCAGACTGATTTACGGCGGAGAAAATGCGACGTTTTGCAGACCCTGTTCACACTGTCACTACTATTTATTACAGTTTATAACCTATTGAATTTCCCACAGGAACCGTAGATAAGAATTAATCTTGGTTATATGAGGTTTGTCAACAGTGTCTAAGAAATATATTAGATGTCTGTCTGCTTATCATGAAAGCTTACGAATAGTATAGCTGCGTAAAGAAATTATAGCTTACGTTCCATTGTGTCACTCAAGATATGAACGTTATATGTTTAACTTAGCGATGTCTATTATTTGTTTTTATTATTATCTAATTTTATCGTATCTAATGTAATACTATATTAAAATTAACTTAGAAAGACATTCGGAAAACTTAATGTGTCAACAGATACTTTAGTATACCATTTATAAACCGCTGAACGATACTACATAACATTTAAAGCGTTCTATGAGTCAAACATCAACCGAAACTAGAGTTTAAAAAATGTTTTACTGGTAACGACCATGTCTTCTTTCGCATGGGCAATTATCTCAAATAAGGTAACTTTAGTGATAAGAAAATGTTTTGGGTGACGACTAAATGTTTTTCATCAATACAATCTGTACTACAACTGGTTTTTTGGTTAAACGCCTAGTATTTACAATTAAACATCTGTACTAATAGATGTGTGCTACAAAAAGAAAATAAATGGAATAAATGTTTAAAGAAAACACTGTTTGTACGAAGCAAACATGCTAAAGCTTATACTAAAGCCACCCTGACAAGATGGCTCGCACAAAAAACAACAACAAAAACACATTTAGCACAGCAAACATGCTAAAGCTTATACTAAAGCCACCCTGACAAGATAGCTCGCACAAAAAACAACAACAAAAACACATTTAGCACAGCAAGAAACACGCAGAACAAGACATAAAAATATTGAACGTAAACTGTTTTAATACCTTTAAGTAATTTTATTTAGAAAAGTGACTTCTCTAATAATGCAAAGTTACCGTATGTGTACGGGCAATGTCTTACATTTAGGGTTGAAACCGTTTTTCCACTGCAGACAGCCTTACATTTACTCAACATATGTGGAATAAGAGAATTGTTTTTATATAAATTTACTCTTTCTACTCAGGCCACTTAGAATGTGAAGTCAGGGGTTCGACACAAAAGAGAATACCATACATGCTGTGCACAAAAGGTCACAAAGCTCGGGCTACGTAGCGAATACATTGTTACTCGGCGCAATGTTAACGTTGATAGTGTATGCTTCATGAATGAAACTAGAACAACACTTAAAATATAATGCGGCTGCAAGTTTGGTAAACTAATAATAATACATGAAATATAAATATATTTGCGTCATTATCGGTATTTAGTTGTTTAAACCTTTCCAAAGCGCTGATTCCATAACGAAAAGAACACATATTATTTTATGTTACGGAACATTATCTAGGTCAGCGAGTTAGATTGATATGTCAGGCCCTGCGAGTTTACTGTAGTTTATGTAAACGCATGAGAAAAGGCCATGGTTATTATTTACATTTTTCTCAATGAAACCGACGCAGAAATGGGTTAGGGCGAAATTGTTAGCAAACCAGCTCAGACACAACAAAGAAATATTATTTGATCTCGCAAAGAAATATTGAACCGTGCGCGTAGAATGTTTTACACCAGTTGCAAAGGTCTTTATAATGCACCACTACAGGAAACATGCAAACGCCTCAAGATTCATTCTTGGCATTGGTTCAAATAAATGCCGCTAGAACATGTCAATAAGGCCTTTTCGTATATTATCCCTTTAATGACGAGACATCTGTCATAATTACAACCATTTGGCATTTTTACAAAACAAAAGTTAATTATTCATTTTAAAAAGAAGATAAGTGATATTTTGTCCAGAAACTAAATAAATTCGAAATAGATACTTACAACTGTAAACAAAAAATGTATTATTTGAACAAGCATGGCTTGTTTTGTAAAATTTTGGTTAACGGCAGCGGACCTATGGTTTTAATGCCTAAACGCTACATTTGCCATTTTTCGCTCATTCACTCGCGATTATTCTTAACCATTTTATGACCAAACATGCTCAAAATACAATAACGTATACTATTAACGTCAACTCAGCGCTCTGAATAATTTTACACCCCCCTTACAGTTGACAAAGGCCCCCTTTCCCCCGTACGGTGAAATCCTGGATTAGCCACTGAAAAATTTAATTACTATAGTCTACGTCTTTACCATTCCTTGGAAGACTTGACTTTGGCTTGAAGAAATGTTTTATAGAAACACTTAATGCTTGTCAATGCCTATTGCAAATGAAAGCCTTTATTTAATTAAACCATTTTAACAAGAAGAAATGTACTCCCTTTGCCTTCAATTCAAACGAATAGTTCTCATTCAGTTTCATTTACCTGCGTAGTTTCAGAATATTATTGACGTTTCCCCTCTATCATGAAGAAACCGGCATTAAATTAAGAGTTTATTGCATTTTAATAAAATATATAAAATATATTGCTTTTGCAATATAAAACCAAGGACATCACAAAACTGTATGACAAATCACATTCTAGGATGATCCAGACAAAGATAATAAACAATGCGTTTGGAATAAACATTTTGTATATTAATGATATGTTTGCTGATTAACTTTAAAGATGCATCTTGTATCATATGTGTTTATATTCTACTTCAAAACATAATTCAGCAGTCAGCTGAATAAAATTATTATTATTATTATTATTATTATTATTATTATTATTATTATTATTATTATTATTAGTATTTTTATTATTATAGCAGTATCACACATTCTTATGAAAAATGTATCATCATCGTTATCACATAGAAAACACAGCTTTAAAATGCGTGATCGGCTGTTTGTTAATTGCTTGTTAAATTGTAATTATGTGACGTTAAATAGCGTTATTACTGTGCAAGTTGGCATTCCTCTCTGTGGCCTAGATGTAAGTGCATTTGTTCTCTATGCGAGAAGTTTCCACAGTATTTAGTTAGTTAAGTACTCATACCTCGTTACTTTAAAAGACATTAAGACTTTTATTTGTTATTACACGTAATTCATTTAAATGATAATACATTTGTAGTATTCGATTTTTTTTTATGTATTTAATACAATGTAACGTTTGTGATCCATTATTGGTATGGGGGTTTGTTGAAGCATTCAAAGAGGGCAGATATTTTTTATGCGCTGGTATCAAATTCGATTCACTATTTCATATTTCACCAACATTTCAGTTTTTAACCTAGATAATGTAGTCAATACCATCGACTATAATATACATGTACCTGCTGTACATACTTGTTAACATTTACTCCGTAAGGTTGCAAGATTGGCAATTCATTTGATGAACGGTTAGGGGGAAACAGAAGACTGCTAACGCATTTTTTGTGAAATCACATTAAAAAACAAGAACGAAAACGAAACTCAAAATGAAATTGTTTAAGTTGTTTAAAATTGTTTTATAGCAATAAGAAAAATTCCCTTCTCGTTTAATGTGTCTCAAAATTTGTAGGAGGGGAACCTAACTCAATAACATTTCGTAAGTTCGGAACTTACCAGATTTATACATTTGTGTCGCGAAGTACGCGAATTATTATTATTATTATTTGACTCCGCTATAATTACTCGGCGGAGCTTGACATTAGGCGGAGCCCACATGCCATTGCTCC
>Ga0224511_10003213_pt1 | contig 11607 bp, 8 predicted proteins | sample SF_May12_sed_USG_2_FD_169988 | JGI IMG/M metagenome (GOLD analysis project Ga0224511, IMG submission 169988) | Sediment microbial communities from San Francisco Bay, California, United States - SF_May12_sed_USGS_8_1 | ecosystem: Environmental > Aquatic > Marine > Sediment | place: USA...
GTGGACATCCTTCTGGGGTCCCGCCGCATGCAGATTTGTCTTATTAAGCTCCCAGGCGACTTGTAGTCAGGACAATAGCGAAGTAATTAGAAAATTTGGCTTGACAAGGAATCAAATCGGAAGAATGCGAACCTCTGTTCCCTACACGGCTGACTATTGCATGCTTTTCAAAGACTAGTTACAATTTCCCAGCAGATCCTTACAGAGAGATTGCCGCGTCTTGCTGAATCTTGCAATATTATTTTCCGAAGACGGCTATTTCCTTTGATAATACTTGCAACAGTTGCTCTTCATAGCTCAAGTTAGCGAAATTGCGCCAAATGAACTGGGTTAGATAGTTCTAGTTGTGAACAACCCTCCAAGGGGGACTACTGCATGCGCCATGCAGTTAATTGAGCTTGTCTGTATTACTATATTTGTATGGTTTATTCACACTATAAAATAAGAACCATCAATGTGTTACACATTTAAAATCAGTAAATCCAGGCTTCCAGGCATGCAATGATGTGTCTATCACATTATTACAAATAAAAAAGTTTTTACATGATAAAACGCTGTACATTATTTTATCATACATGCAAAACTGGTACATCGCTACTTGAGCTTTTTGCTTGCACTAGAAATTCCAACAGAAGCGGGCCGATGATTCCGCGAGCATTCTCAAAGCATTGAGCGACGGACTGGTTCGAACAGCTGCAGTCATACCGCAATAGTATACATTTTATCTAGCCAATAAGGTGATCTGTAGCTCTTTGTGTATTCCAATCGCAAGTGGAGAGGGCAACTCTAGCTTTGTGCTAAAAAATCAAAAAAGTAAATCACAGGATAGAACGGGACCTTGTGAATAACGAAAGAAGTGACAGGAAAATCTGAGGGTGAATACGATTAGTACGGCAATAATCTCCCTAACTGATCCAAATCAAATGGTTTCCTCTCATAGCTCTCTAATCCGTTTACAGTTAAAGGGTTTATGTCATGGCCAAAAGTGTCTTCACTTGTTTTCAGATCTGAAGCCAAGTGTGAACAAATGGGCCCAATACCACGCTCAAACAGAAGCCTAGATATAGCCCTACCCAATGCGCCTATTTAGAGCCTTTGGCGACGCACTTTAGACCGTCAATGCAACGGAATTGGCTTCGGGATAGAAATTAACACAGTGCTGTTGGTGTTTGCGTTGATTTTTTGGCTTACGCGCTGGCGTTTGGAAAATCCTCTTGCAGGTGTATATTAGAGCCGTAGTTACGCAGTCTGAATAGAGAAAATGCTCAACAAAAATATAGAAATAGGGCTTCAGAATGCTGTTTGTCACCTCTGTCATGAGCGTTAGTGCCATTAGGTGCATTCGCGTGCTCGGGAAATCTGCTCAACTGCTCAAGAGCGCGACCGAAAAGCGCGATCCAAAAAAAACATCTTCCACTTTCGGTTGCAATTTGAGAGCGAAAGTATGCGAACAGAATTTCGCAACCGAAAGTAGGTGTAAGCCTAGTAGTTTAGGCAAATGCCAAGGTTATCACAAACAGGCTTGATTACTACGTTGAAATAACGAATCACGAACGAACGTTGGGCTCTAACCGATGAGTTAAAGTTGGGAGAGAACAACTCTGATCTGATCAAAGTCCATCCTAAACTCCACCGCATTTCATCACCGGGACCTTGTGTTCGTGTGCTCCCGACCAAAAATTTCAGTCGCCAGCACGCGAATGCGCCTATTATTGCGCAATGATAGAGGCCCAAACGCAACGGCCTCTATTTAGGGCTAGGGAAAACCTCTTAGCACTTCTTATAACTCCAACTTTCTCCAATATTACGTTCAATTTTGAGTTCTACCCGATCTTATGAGGGAGTAAAGATCACCAGGTTAATAAGTTTTAGTAACTAGATCCCATTTTCTTTCTATTTGGACTATTCGGGCCATAGTTATTCGAGTGATCGATATTCTTTTTTGGGAAAAAGACCACTCACTATCGCTGCACTGTATGCGGAGTTGCCTCCCTTTAAGGATGGGGAACACAACTCCAAAAGTACGTCTGCATTCGACCATGCCATAACCCTTTTAACATTATAACGTCTCTCAAATTTGTAGCCTGATTAACAGAGAAACCTTGTTTGACCTCCGAATTGATCCAAGGCTGGATGCCTTTTCGGGATTCGACAGCATGAATTGCTGTACATAAGTTATCAATTTTAAACGCTAAGTCACAACTACTCGCATAGGTCATGTATACTAAAAAATTAGAGCCAGTACCACGCTTCATAAAAGCATGTATCCTGTGTCACCCTCTATGGTTTTACCTCTTCAAATCCCATGCTTTTTAGTTGTGACACCTTAGCCTCCAGCTCTGGTTCTCTCTGTGTACCTTCAATGGTAATACCTGCCAGTTAAAAATCAGCAGAACACAGCTGTCAGCAAGCAGTTGTGTGTGGGCGTACAATTTACCATACAGTATCCATTGACACTGATGAAACAGCTTCGGCTAGAGTTACAGCCACAGCAGACGACAGTCTGGGAATTCTGGTTACTTCGGGCAAACAACGATGAAGTCACTCTCAAAGTCTTCCCAGTTTTGGTAATCAGCACCAACTTCAACAACAGTTTCATCCGCACTATAACCAGGCTCAAACACAACTAAGTGACTGAAATCATGTTAAGAGAAATGAAGGAGACAAGAGATGGAAAGAAGTTAATGCGCTGAACTATAACTCAGTATTAGAATCAGCAGCGCAGATCTCGATGATTCCTGCTAGTAAGCGGTGCTGGTCAGACCTGTATAACCAATCGCATCAGGACCTCTGACACAGAGTATAATTCATTGATGTATTGTGTCTATGGTTGGACTTACCTTTGGCATAAACATTTGTCCAATGTTTGGCCGTTTGCCTGTATATTGAATTATTTTCTTTGTACTGTCTAGCCACAACGGCATCCTGTGGGTCGTCAGGCTCTGCTGCGGCCAGCAGCGCTTGTAGCGATAGCAAAACTGTGCGTAGCGTCATTGCTGCCGCCCTGAAAGGTTCAAGGGCATGCATTGTAAGACTATGTAAGACTGCCACTAATGTTTCGGTCGATCAACACGTGTGATTACAACCCAGCTTAGAGGTCGGTGAAAACACACTTTTGCCAGTTCAATGGGAAAAGGCCTGTTGCTTTTGTTACCTCTATTCTGTTGACCACCTGCACCTTGAAACCTGCGACAATCGGAAGAGGCGAAGAACCTGGCACTAGCTATTACAATTTGTTATATAAAAAATACTCCCAGGTCGTGAGATCAACAAACGAAAGAGTGTGGAATGACATAAATTACTCAAACAATCTTTCAGCAGTTTCTAAAAAAGACAATTGTTCAGCGGCCATGAAAAACACAGGTTAAACAACCAAGCCCAAAGGTTACGTCTAGAAAATCAAAGCTTTCCTTATTTGTTGTCATAAAAAGCGCAGTGTGTTTTAAACTTTTACAAAAAGAGATCATTTGCACATTTTTTAGGGTGTGATTCCAAAGAGTTCACGGTTTTGTTTGCAAAATCTGCAATTGAAATACACTATTCCACTATAGACAAAACAAGAAACGCAGCCCTTTGGTCATTTTTTCTAGAATATTTAAACCTCTCCATAGTATTCTGGGGAGCAAATTTGAGTTGATTTAGATTCCTACTACTTGTAGTTAGATGCAATTTATCCCAATTCTATGCCTTCGCAAATTGTGAATTGATTTAGAATCGACTCAATTCTTAGAACCTCCTAGAATCCTTAGAATTTGTACGCCTCTGCATATTCCATGGAATAAATGCACAATTTCAGCCATGCTATAAGCGAGCATAGGTGTATGCTAAAGGCATCAGCATCTTTTGAAAGTAATGATGGCTCACCATTGGTCTTTGAGAATGTCTAAGCAGATGGCACCAGTGACTGAGCTGATATTCGGGTGCCAGATCTTTGTTACAAATTTCACCTAGAAAAATAAAACATAACACATAGCCTACAATTGTTACTAGACACTTCAACATGAATCGTAGCACAACTGAAATCTTTCTACTATATAAAACATTCTCTCAGAGTACGAATCTTTTCTCCGCTCACGTAAGAGTACGCTTTAAATTTTTTGAAGAGGTATGACTCAGCTAGCCAAAACATTGGGCAGAGGTTGGTGGTTATCGTGCCAGTGTTTGCCTACCCCCAGAAGATTCCATAATCCAAACTGCTGACTCACTATACACACTGATATGAACTACACAAAAATAGTTGTTTTTGCTATTTACTAACTACCGCTAACAGCTCAACACTGTCGTCTACCCCAAGGCTGAAAAAGTTTTGTATCGAATACTTTAATACTGATACACTTTTTTTATGTATCAGTTACAAATATCTGATACTCTCAGAGAAAGGAAGAAATCCTTTCCCGATACTCGATACACCTACCGAGGATGTGGCGAAAAAGCGCCAGATTTACCAAGTAAAAAATAAACAAAAATTTTATCGAGTGAATCTTATTTTAATTATTTAGGAGTTCTTTTCTTTAGATTCAGTGTAAAAAGAAAAGGTAATGTTCGCGACTGATTACGCTAATTAGGATGAACAAAGTTAATAGTTTGCACTGTTTTTACACCACTCAATATCAAGGTTAAGGTCACCTAGTTGACTAAATTCACCAAAGATAGGCACTTGTCATATAAACTTTTCGACACACCGACTGGATGGCTGCTATAGAGCCCCATTAGAGGCTTGAGGCTCTAACCGATGAGTTAAAGTTGAAGGAAGACGACTCTGATTTGATCAAAATCCGTCCTGAACTCAACTGCACTTCCTCACCGCGACCGTCTGTTTGCGACCGAAATTTTTTCAAAGATTTCGGTTGTGAGCACGTAAATGCACCCACCTATTGAGAGAATGAGAGTACTGAATGCATCCTGATTGTAACTGATACTGATTTAGATTTTTAGAATTTTCATGAGCTAATCGTTCCCATTTTCGTTCCGCAAAACGGAATGAGTACCAAATCGTATTCGATATTTCCAACCCTGTTTTAAACTAACCATAACAGTCTTGAGACGAAACCACACAAAAACCACCTTAACTGGAATGAGTACTGCTGGTGTGGACGTTACTTTTGATTTACCTTTGGCGGATTAAAAGGATAGGTTTCTGGTATAGTTATATCTAATTTGAAGGTGCCGGTCTCATAAGGGGTCTCCGGTGGACCCCCTATTTCTCCTTTGAGAGATGTGTAGTTATCCGTATCATCTAATTCTAGCTTGATATGACATCTGTGCAACTACAGAGAAGATATGAAAGTCCAACTGAGAATGATCATTAGAAGGCATATCAGTGCTACAATCTTGCTAGGTCAGTACTTACTTGTCAAACCTCCACAGGTCTATGCTTTGTTTTGGTCATTAATGATCAAGATGGCAGAGAGTCCTTGCTTTAATGCATGGCGTTAAGCTATTGTACATTCGAGGAATTTTAGAACAATATGGTGCGGCAGCTAACATGGTGATTAGGCGAGTCATGGTTACCCGCGTCTGAAATCTGAAAGAGGACTTTCCATTCGTAGAAAGATTAGTTCTCACATGATCATGAGATTGAGAACCTGAGTGTGTAGAGAAACTCAGTCATTAAGATTAAGTCTGAAAACTATCATTATCAATCACCATACTCTGACTCTACACTTCAGCGGTAGGCCTACTGGTAGTAACTAGTAAGTACTAAGTTATTTAAATAAATAATCATCTTATCGTGTAATTGTAAACACTAAATAGTAAATTATGCCAGTCACTGTCAGTGTCAGACTCACAGTCACTCGCAGTCTTCAAGTTCAGGTATCAATTTCAGTTTTCAATACTCAGAAAACTCATAAACTCAAAAAGTACCTAGCTGAACACATTTGATTCGAACATTTCTTTTACATGGCGAACTTCCCGATCACAATCACATTCACTAGTTCTACTTATTTTATTACTATTACTATTAGTCAGATCACTCATACTCAAGACTCAGAGTCAGACTCAGAACAGAACAAATGACTGAGTTTCACTATAGGAACGTAGGCGAAAATATCATTTTAATGGCAATCGCGATCTTTTTTAACTCAAAATCAATGGGCATACCTCTTCATTTTTAATCACTTCTTTGAACTCTCTGGCTATGCGCTGTGCTGCAATATTAGCCATGATAATGCTGGTTGGACTAAAAACGGACAACAATTCCTACCCAGCACCAGATCTCATGGAACTAGAACACACCTGATTGGTCCGCTGTAATGACATCATACCCTTTTGTATCCGGTAAAATTCTGTCGGTTTATGGTGAAATAATCGGAATGATTCGGCACAACTTCAGCTGATCGATGAGAACCTTTGGACGATAAAACAGTCTGACGTTCCTTTCAAGCATCCGGTAGTGCCATAGACGGATTGCATTTTTGTTATTCCTTGGAAAATCTCAAAACATCGGATAATCATGATCATCTACACCTGCAGGCTCACCGGTAAGTGCCGCCGAAATATCCTTTGAATCGTTAGATGGATCAATAACCATCCTCATCATATCCTTTACTACATTATTTGTTTATTTTGTGAGTCCCCGTTTCAAAGCTGATGGTTGACGTGACACACTTCAATGTGGGTCAGAATGAACGAATACCCCAGATGAGATTTGGTTATTTTTATCCCTTGGTTGAACGATTAGGATCCAGCTCCGAAGAACCCGAGTACGGTAGATCTGGGTTCCCCTTTGCTGAGTCAGTCGCTTGACTGGCCTGATCAGTCGCTTGACTGACCTTAGTAGTTAGTTGAACTTTTCTAATTTCTTTCTCACTCTCAGTCTCAGTTTCACTTTCTGCTCCTGTCTGTGACTGTGAGTCTGTCTCAGTCTCACTCTCAGTGTGAGTGTCTGTCACTGTGACTTGGTAGTTGGTAACTACTACTAGTAGTAGTACTACCCCTACTAGACGACTAGTTGGTAGTTGGTCGGCAGTACTTCACTACTACGTCCAATAAACCGCAGTAGTACAAGTCTAGTAGTAGTACTACTTCACCGGCTTGTGACCTGTTCTGGGTAGTGGTGCTTGATTTAAAAAAATCCAGGAAAAACATCCTAATCGGCTAGTCGGTGTAGCCAGCTGATCACTTGAAAGTTGATGTCACAAATGATTGAGGTTGCTACAATTCAATCTGGCTGGGTTAGTTGGTACATAAAAATGATAAAACGGTAACAGTGCTGTTGGTGGCAAAAAGTGTTTGTATTTTGTTTCTTTGCTATAATTCAATGTAAGGTAAAACCGTAGAGGAGTCAAGTGTAAATAAATTACTTTACTGAGTATAACTCACATTTCACCGTCTCCATTTCATTTATTCACAGGTAACGAGATTTGCTCTGATGCGTCAAAGATTCACGATGAGGGTGGTCTGCTCAGAGTTGAGTGCAAGAACATTGTCGTTGACAATAGGATTTCTGATGCCTTGATTGGTGGCAACGCCAGCGCTGAAGAGGCCAGTGAGGGTACCGAGGACGAGGCTCAAACAGTCATTGATGTTGTCCATAACCACCGACTGTACAAGGTGGAGGGTGGCATGGCTAAGAAGGACTATATGGTGAGTAGTTATTTTTATTAGTGTAACAATAACGGGATACCTCGCTGCACTGTTTGAAGAAAGCACAGGTTGCAAAAGTCCTAGTGGGGTAATACTCTGATAGGAAACGCCTTATTTAAGAGAAATATTGGCAAATGAGCCAATATGACCATTAGTCTCAGGACTGTTGCTTGTTATAGGGAAGGTTATAGTGTTACTCATAGTATACTCATAAGCAATGAATGAGTTACTTACTGTTGTTTTTCAATGCTAGGCCAACATCAAATCATACAGCAAGCGTCTGGCTGCCCATTTCAAGGAGGTAGGCGAGCCATATGAGGGCTGGCAGGCGGAGTTCCAAGACGCCTGCAAGACTATCCTGAAAGGATTCAAGGACTTTGACATCTACACAGGTAGGAAAGCAGTTTTATCGGTTTTAAAACTATTTGTAATTAATTGAATAAGAGGTTGAGATGCTAACGGCAAACAAAAACCGTTCAACATACTTCAGAACTTTAGAATATCCCCTCAGCTGCCATATTCCCCCTCAACTGCCATGTTTTGTGTTGCAAATATACTCAATGTTGTTTTAGGTGAGAGCATGGACTTTGAAGCTGCTTATGGACACTTGAACTACCTGGAGGATGGAATCACTCCATTCCTAGTGTTTTATAAGGCCGGTCTCAAGGCCGAAAAGGTGTAAATGCTGCCCAGCTACTCAACCAAAGACTGAGCCTAACTTAATATTAATGTAAAATTTGAAACCCTATACTTATTATTAATACCGAAAGGTTCGGACTGCTCGTAGTACTGAACTCAATCGGTGCTGCTTATCAAGGTGAGGGATTGGCACTACTCCCAACATCCTTTTCGGCTCATTGTGACAGCAGACCTCAATAATGTACTTTATGAACGTATTTGTATCTTATCGTGGTCATGTTGTTGCTGCTTTGAATATGAACAGATAAAATGATATGCCGTACAACATCCAAATACTTTTCTGTCTTATTAGTGTAGATGGGGTGAACAATTATATTTCATAACTCGCTAACTCTTGGATCTCCGTAGCGTACTCCGTTTGCGCTTTATCCGACATCAAAATTCTTCCATGGCCGGAGACTAGCCAGTCTGTACCTAACGGGTAGAATGCTTGATTCGCATTGCTAACATTGTTAGATCACTAGTAAATGGTATAACTCTTGGAGGCTTATATGGAGGTATAGTTTGGTTACAAACAGGTTAGATGTGGCACAATGTTTCTCATTTTCTCGCCCCAAAACACCTACTTTGAGTCTGATTGTGTTCCGCGATACTAAAATGCAATTGTGAAACCCATACTAGCGAAATCAAACCTTTTCGCCAGGGGTGTTCTGCCTTCTGACAAGAAGATCCAACTGCTGCAATTAGTCTTGTGGCAGACTCGTTCCTTATCTTCGCAAGTACTTCACTTTGCACAGCTGTAGCTTGGATCAGCTGAGATTTGTGTGGGAACCTGCATGTAGTACATGATGCTAATAGTGCGATACACGAGTCATTAGTTGTATTAAATCCTTAGGGTGGAAGTTGAAAGCTGCTCCCCTCTATGCCACACGGTGAGGAGCCAAGTCATCTAGCTATATCCTGAAGCTTGTGAGTGGGCATTGTCCTCTCAGTTTGTCTGAAAATCCTGGGCGGTGATGTTTTTACGTTACCCTGCACTCAATGGGATCATTGTAGCTTTGAAGGCCTACCATGTCTGGCGTATCTCGTCGGGATCAAAGTGAAGATGACTATAAAGTGAGGCTTGTATCAGGGCCTCCGCGTCAGGTGAGGAGAGACCATACGGGTGTACATCGGGTTTGATTGCTTTACTGGTATTAGACCTGAGAATCTCGGGTTCCGGCTTCAGTTCCAAGATGAATCACACCACTTTCTGAGTTTGCCTTCAGCATGTGATCATTCAATAAAACAAGATATTGGTAAAGTAATCATCTGTCCATTCCGACAAAAAAGCAACATTGTCTCCCTATTAAAAATTAATCCATAACATAAATGTTCACTCGGTCTCAGGCTTCCAATCGGTATGGTTTTGGGATGAGGTCACCTGTACATGGCAGCCGCTCCATTTCTCCGTATGGAGGCTTCGTTACACCGCTCTCGACCACTCCTCGGCCAAACAAGGATTATGATGATGCTGTGAGAGTGTTTGATCCTAAAACTGGACAAGTCACTGAGATTCATCCAATCCAGGACCTAGATAGCACTTACAATGATGAGAACTCGCCTGCAAATGGTAGGTTATGTTGATAGATCATCCGATCTCTTGCTAAAACGGTTAAGATATCCTCCTCTAGAGTTAAGCGGAATAGCTCTATGCATAACTACATCTATATACATATAAGGCATATTATACATGTACGGTTCCATCCCATTGGTGAGGGGTGTAGTTTCCAGCTATTGAATCGCCATCCTTTGTGTTGCGTTAAGATTGTTTTCACCCCCCCCCTGCCGTGTGTAGTGGGTGGTTGGCTTAGATAAGAGTCAGCTTTACCCGAGCCCTTGTGATGCTTTTTAGGATTTAAGACTGGAGATATCCTTTCACTCCCCTCCGGAGTCATTCACCATAGAAGATTATGAGATGGAAACATTTTAAGGCATTACGGGCAAAACTTCTTGTACATTTCCAGCATTTGTTATTGCTCAATGTGGCCACTTATCCTATTTATTAGACTCCTGACTCACTCTGATGGGCAAGAAGCTTAGTGTGCTAAACGCAAAATGATACTGGAAATGATGAAAGCTTGAACTCGATATATCTACCCATCTTCTGCCAAGTGCTCTAAATACATAAACCACATTATATGGGTCTTAGATAGCCATATGATCTGGCTCTTTGGGATGTGGCGAGTGGTGGGGCCAGCAATGAAATAGACGACTTTTACTCCTTCGCTCGCCTCACCACCCGCCACATACCGGATAGCCAAATCACCTATTTAGTCTTAGACGTTTGTAGCTTGGAGTTATCTTCCCCTAGCTATGGTTTTAGAGCAAAGAGGGTTTCGATACAGAAGTCCATCTCCGCATCTTGGTGCTAGTCAATCGAACACAATCAGCCCGGGCTATGCCACCAGATACAAGACTAGATCACCACAGAAATATTGGTCCACCACATCCACTGACCGATTTCCAGCCCAACACCTCTTCAGGGTATGTTGCTGCAGGCTATTCATGATATGGCTATAACTAAACCGTGAAAGCGGCAAAGCGTGAGTAGCCAAAGCTATATAATTTGACTCATTTTTAAAACAAATGACCACCATAGGCCTTTTTTGCATTAACATCCATGGAAATATCTAGCGTTCATAAGATTTCCATGTGGTTTTATAAAAGAGTGAAACCGGTGTGTTAACAGAAAAATTGTGGTAGTGTTTGGTTGGCCTCTCAAGTTACTCCGATTCCATACCTTATACTAGTGGAAGGAGCCTTTTAAAGCTGTTGTCATGTGTGATATATATGCAGCATTGCAGTATTGTGTAATTCCATGACCATGAAATAGCTCTCTCCCAGTGAGGGCTGAGCTAGAGTTCTGTAATTCTGTTCTTTGTCCTTAAAAAAAGAAAAATGTGTGTGTCTTCTCTTTTAAACAAATGGGTAAAAAGCAAACTCGCTAATTTTTGGGCTGTACCGACTGACCTAGTGCCTTAATGTGTCCTGAGCCTGTAAATCACTTGTCTTTTTATTTAAAAAAGTATGAAGTGCATTGTCTGGGTGTTTGTAGGATGCTTATCAAGTCGTCCCAAGAAGAGGAACGTTTGCAACTGAAAGTCATGCTCCGCTGAATATTGAAGTCATGCGGGACTCCGTGGTGAGTTAGAGCTGCTGAGATATCCTGCTACGCCAGCGTTATGCGAAACCTTATCTGGATTTTGAGCAGTTTCATCTCCTAGACTGTGCAAGTGATGGAACAGCCTGAATTGTTTTTGAATTAAGTCCCATGACCTTGATAGTCATCGGGCGAACCTGAGAACGGAAGAAGCCATTTTTATTTATTCTTCCTTGTGC
>Ga0224511_10003214_pt1 | contig 11606 bp, 6 predicted proteins | sample SF_May12_sed_USG_2_FD_169988 | JGI IMG/M metagenome (GOLD analysis project Ga0224511, IMG submission 169988) | Sediment microbial communities from San Francisco Bay, California, United States - SF_May12_sed_USGS_8_1 | ecosystem: Environmental > Aquatic > Marine > Sediment | place: USA...
CTTTACTGTAAATAGTAAAAAATCAGTATTATGTAGACTATGGAGCATACATATAACTGCGATAATCACAAGAAATAATGCTGATTGAAATTGATACAATTTCCTTATATCAACGTAAATTCAGAACATTATTCTCAAAAATCCGCAGACGGATCATACTGAATATTTAATGTTAAAACAGCATGTTAAACTTTGAAAACAACAACAATAAATGGTGCAATGGTAGTCATTTCGTCAAAATTTACACACGCTTTCTGAGAAAACCCAATTTTGAAATGAGTAGTCTCACAACTGTTGTTACTGATGATTCCTTAGTGTACACAATGATAACAACTTGTGCTTACGTATCATACACATGTTATTTGCAAAATTAATTTCCCGTTGAGACGCCTCCATGCTTAGTGAACCAAATATCTTTCTAGTTATAACCACAATAGATGTTCGCTAAACTCTGCACGGCGTAATTAAAAAACAACACGACAACTAGCACAAATTAGACAGACATAGCATACGTTGGATCAACGAAAGATCAAAGTGAATAACCAAATAAAACCTGTAATAATGTATTTCTTATCTGAAGGTAAACACATTAAGACTGTAGTGTGATCCAAATAAAACAAATCATCTCTACATTTTCTCCAATGTGTGTCTACATAAAACATATGGTACGGCGCGTTATGACATTCAATAACATTACTAATGTTTTAGCTACACGATTGTAAATGCAGGCTTCATAGGTGATTTGTAAGTTGCCCAAACCATTATATAACGAATAAAACACAGTAAACTTACAGACGAAATCCATGCAAACAAAAAAACTGAAATATTCTTCTTTGTTAATTATGGCACTAAAATTTAAATGGCACTAAAATTTAAATAGTATCACCATGTTTTATTTAAAAATGTATTAACTGTTTTGCCATGTTTCTGCATGTGCAGACTGGATATTAACAAAGACAGTTGACTTGGCAACAAAAGGTAAAATATTGTTTGAGGGGGGATTTTGTAAAATAAAAATAAACAGTAAAAGGACCGTTAATTTAACTAGAAGTGTAATTGATAGTTTATCAATTTAATACAATGTCGAACTATAAGACTTGCTAAATTATGACAGATATAGTTCGTTTGAATTCCACAAACGTTGCCACGTTTAATTTAAAGGCGTTTGTCACTGCATTCTTTAACTCCGTATTTTATGGATTTTGTTATTGGTTTAACACTAAATTTCTAAACGTGTTTTGCACCTGTCAGTATTTTGCCCGCCACGGGGTGGGGGTGTCGGCGGGCTGAACTAGGGAAATTTGACATCTTAAAATGTTTGAAGTCTAAATCCCCACCCTAGAGACAACCATTTTTGTCTTATTCCCCACCATTGAGCCTGCTTGGGGCATCGGGTCCCGGGATGTAAAAACCGACCAAAGTCTATTAGCCGGGACCCATATTCCATAAGTTTGTCAAATTTCCGCCTGTCAGGAATGGTATTCTGTCTAAAGCCCCGTGTATGCCCCCCTCCCCGGTTGGGCAAAATATTGACAGGTGCATTTATTTAAGACCACTGTTTAGCAATAAATCAGAATGTTTAATAATAAACTATTTTAGTGTAGGATATATTAAAAGTTATCATCTGTTTCCGTGGCCTAGCTGTGGGTGCGTTTGGTTTCTGTTAAGACTCTCAAGTTTAAATCCGAGTACTGACACTGTTTAAAAAGTAAATGACTGAAACCTTTTTTGCTATATTATCAAACGCATCTTACAATGAAATTAAACATTTTTATTGAAACAGTGAAACATAAGGTTTAACTAAAACCCTAATGGTAACACCCTGTAATAATGTAGGTTTATTTATATTAGTAGTAAACAAGGAGGTTCCTCGCTCCATACCTTCTGTATTGATTGTTATAATTCTCCTAAAATATAGAGAGTCTAGTTAAAATCCACTAATTCATCACAGTAAGGCTTAAAATATTAGCAGAATTTATTTAATAATTCGAACAGTGTCAAATATTGAATGCCAAGCATGTTTCTGTATAATTATAATAGCTTTGAAAAAGGACGCGATATATAAATTCATATTTTCTGTGACAAGTGGTACTACTACAGGTGTTTTTGTTTACAATACACTGATCCCTGTTATATGCCAGCTTCCTTGAGTTGTACTGCATTGATCCAATATTATGCCTGCCTTTGAGGATGGAGACATTTCTAGTTACCTCGATTTTTACACAATGTCCCAATATTTGAAAAGCTTTAGTGGAATCTAGAGCTTGTTATTTTTTGACAAACACGCCACTTCTGTTCATATTTGCATTGAAATATAATTATTCGTTATAAACACGCAAACAAAAAACAGATTACATATTTTGCAATGTTTCAAGGTCCCTGGATACTGAAACGAATTGTTCAATATGTTCAGCAAACGCAGAGAACGATGGTAATTGCTTGCCTAATGAGACAATTGGCATATTTGTTAGTAAAGGTTACATTTTAATGTCTCCCAAATTGATTAAGTGGTTGTTTATTAAAGGCTGTTTCGCACGATTATTTCTTGTGATTATAATGCCGCCACCCTTGTTGCCATAATGATTATTAATGGCCACATATTTGCATAAAAATGGTCTGTTAATAACATGTTACAGATAAATGTGGACATACATACATACATACATACATGCAAATGCAATATAAAAGCACGACGAGCGTAAACATATGATATGATACACGAATTGACAAGGTACGCAAAGGAAATACAGAGCACCTGTCTAGGTGCAACATTACAGCATTATCGCGAACTCACAATTTGTTGTGTGTTGAAAAATGACGTATATTAACCAGCCAAACAAATAAATCTTAAGCTAAACAAAAAGGGGGACGATATACATGTATTTTGTAGAGCAAATACCTTTTTGAGTTTCGTGTATCCACATAAATATAAATTGAAGGAATGTCCGAAACAAATAATGTTCAGACAAGGAAGGCAATGTCAAGGTTTGAAAAAACAGCCCAACCTGCTTTATGTTTAGTTTCTGCACATTATTTGACTTGATGAAACATATTGTTTGCGATACAAGTACGAGCAAATTGCTTCCCTAATGTTTCCCTAATGTTGTTTACAAATATGGATATTGGCTCACCAAATGGGGTTAGTTCTGTCTTTAATGATGCCGAACTAGGACATTAGTGATACTTGTATAACATTTTAGATACACCATTGACAGTTAATTCACAGCGCACTTAGCACAAATCTATAATGTCACTCAATGCTTAACATTTGGTCATGCAGTATGCTTTAGAGAGACGTATTTCCATTAATATAATTATTTAAGATAAAATTATATGTGATGAAATGAATAAATAAACCATTTATATGATATTCGTAGAGCTTTATTTGTTAATAGTCAAACCAAACGCATGACATGCGTTGTTCTTAAAATTGATATTGCCAATTTGTTGACATTGCAGTCTTCGTCAAAGCGTTATCAAATAAATTTACAGAAATACATAGAAACTGTGTGCTAAAGTAATCCTATTTTCTTCATTTTAATCAGTGGTTAATAGAATAGACTAGTTATACGGTCATACGGTCACAGCAACGAATTGCGCTTGATGTTACAATAAACAATACATTCTCGGCATACATATGGAAATTGGCTTAACTAATATCAACATGAGAAAATGTTAATTAACAGTCCATTTATTCTAAACTTGCACATATTTTGACTAAACTTTGTAATATGTAATGTCGATTTTCAGAAGATTTCTAAACAAGCTCTTTACTCCACAAGCGCCTTAAACCAGGCGTCAAGGACAACTGATCTTAGACATTCATAAAAGGACGCAGCTTTCGGAGTAAAGAGCCTGGTATTTGTAGCCTCAGTGATGCTGGATTAGGTGATACAAACGTCGTCATATAACATGAACAATGTTTATCATGGGTAAATTCAAAGTAAATAGTAACAGTGCACTATTTATGGATTTATCAAATACATAAGTTGGCATTTACTGAAATCAATCCAGAAATTGCATGATAATGTTTTATACGTCGGTATTGTTATTTTGTGTTCTGAGTTAAGGTAAGACCTTTGTAATGGACTATGAAGGAGACACATTTGTATTTTTTTTATCAAAATATAAACAAGAGATTTTCATTTAAATATGAAATTTATTATGCTTTAACATTTTCTACAGTTGAAAATTGTTTTTAAAATGCAAGTTACCTTTATTCGCTTAATTAAATTAAAGGAATTCAATTTTACACCTTATTATCTCCCTTTAATATGAATAGAATTAAAATTTTCAATCTTGTTAATAAAATCAAAAAAAGAAAAAAAACTGTGAAAAGCGGTCAGGTGGATCGTCTGTAAATGACATGTGTTTCAAAAAAAAAATGTTTTTTAAACTTCTAACTAGCTGCAAATCTGTGAATCCATTACAAAGGTCTTACCTTAAACATACATGTAAATAACATAATTAAAGTTTTCTTGGTGAATGTTTGCTTCTTACTGATCAGCTAAGGCAGTAAACAAAATATTTATGCACTATTTATGGATATATCAAATACATAATTGCATGATTATGTACATGTATTTAGTTCGGGTATTGTTACTGTGTATTCTGCGTTATGAACAAAATACATAAACTATTTTTTGCAGGTGATTTTGCCCCTTACGATACTAAACAGCTTTGATTTTTTTTAAGTCAATTTTTACAATATAAATTGAAGAGATGTTCAAGGAAAGAATGTTGTAAACAATGTAGACATGTCAAGTTTAAGGGCACCATGACCAAATGGCCCGAATACAAAAAAACTCACACAGAACAACCCAAAAACACGTAGAACACCAAGACGCAACCGACATTCAGAAAAACAATGGTTAACAAGTAAGATGAAAACAATTCCGGTCAAAACATAAAGACAGCATCAAAAGTTATTTTAATAATGTAGCAAACCTTTCGAATTACATTAGCCTTTAATTTTCTAGTTAGCTAAAATATGGGATACGGAATACAGTGCACATACATAGGAAATTAAACAAATTGCCAACACAGTTGCATCCACACATGTCCGGTAGATGTTTACATCTGTTCAGACGACAATTCAATTGTGTACAGACACACTATTTGATTCAATGCTTTGAGGAAATATGCATGCCTTTTTACTGCAGTGAGTGTGAAAGGTAAACACTTCAATCAATTATATTGTGTTTTGTAAAAGCAATTTGCCTTGTTCATGCTTTTATTATAAGGGTTCACTGGACAAAAGATGTACAGCATTGAAATGATTGGTTGGTTGGTTTGCTGGTTGGTTGCCTGGTTGTGTGGTTAGTTTGTTGGATGGTCAATTGGTTGGTTGGTTTTTTGATTGGTTGGTTTAACTCAGCTGTTTAAACACTGATTTTGGTTACATCACATCAGTCAGTAAACTAAACAGCGTTCATGCGTTTACACGTTCTTCAGTATTAATGTGAATGTGACCATTGTTGTATAAAATCATAATGAACATTTTAAAATAAAACTTTAACAACTAACACATGTACTTTTAATAATCCCGTGATTAATACTAGAGACAAGTGCTATGTTACATAGCAATAAATTATTTAATGCACAACGTAATTATATCTGGTTAATTCAAAGAGGCGAGACAACCGGGAAACTTATGGAAACCGTACGCACAATGAATAAAAATGACATATAAAACAATGTGTTTTATTTTCTTCGTTCCTGCTTCAGATTTTTTTTTCTTTCAAACAGCTAAACTAATATCCGGCTTTTCATGATCTTGTATAATCCAGGCGCTTTAAATTTGTAAGGCCTCCGAAAACTATTAAATATCTTGCAATGCAATCTCTAACTATCATATTGATGTTTTGTAGTACAGTTTGCATTGCTCCCAAATTCCCAAACACACACTTCAGTATGCAAGATAACAGCAGTTCTAACAATCTAACATCAAACGAATATGTATATACTCAATAATACTAACACGACATCCTCTTTATCCTCTTTATCCCATTTAGATTGTTAATTACAAATCAATATAAATATAACGTACTTTGTATAGTGACACAGATCCTACGCATATCATGCAACAAGTTGCACAGTGAATGTGGTAAATATTCGTTAAGTCAGTAATTAAAAGAACGGGCCTGTTGACATCATTCGTCACAGAAATCATTAACATCGCTGTGTGAGTAAACTGTCTGATATATATCACATACTGGATATCCGATACGACCCGACGAACAAGCTCTTAACACGCGATAGAATAAATTAATATGTGACGTTGATTGTCAGTAAAGCCATTAACGCTTTCTTTTAGTATGATCTTTTCTAGCGTGTGTTAAGTCTTATTGTATTAATTCTTTCTGACCCAAAATCATTGACGACTTAAAAATGTTCCCTGTTATATAGCAAGTCCCACACACGCTACATTAAGCAACATGAATGGCGACTATTAACATTTAAAAATGCATGTATACTATTGAGATATGGCCCATTTTGTTGAATATGTTTTACGATGTCGTTGATTAATTCTATGAATTCTTTGAAATTGTATCGAGTAGAAAAGCAACATTTATACAATAATAATGAACAATTAAGTAGATAAAAGCAAACATCTAAAGAACTAAAGAATGATACACAAATAATAAAACAAAAACAATGTAAGTAATGTGTTTTGCGACAAAAATAAACAAAAACAAAGATTTTTTACAAACTAACTTTACATGTAACTGATTTCGATCTTTTGAGACTGCGTAAGATGCGAACACTTTTTTTACTATAATATCATTGTTTAATCTTAACAGTGTTGGATATATAAATAACGTTTAATACCAGACAACTCAAATAGCTGGCAATAATACACCGTTTCGCAAATGTTCAAGCTCCTCTCAATGCGGTATATTTCCTTGATGTTGTGAAGGGGTTTATCACAAACAGGGAGTGTGCTTTCTTTTGTGTTTTCTAGGTCAGATTGTCACCTGACAATATAATCCTAATCTACTGGATTAACATTGACATGTACTGTTATAAATGATCGTGATTGACAGTTGCGGATCTGTTCATTGAAACAAAGAACGCAAATACGCGAGCTCGCTAAGATTGTAAGTAAAATTAATAACTGCTACTTGGAAACACAATTGAAGTTATGATTAATTTTTCTTTTGACAATAAGTACCATTTAAACCTAACGCATATGTTTTAACATAAATGAATGGCATAATAATGTACATAAAATGATTTATTGATTTACCTGTGTTATATTAAGTATATTCCCAGATTAAATCATCATCTGTGCTAGCATGAATGAATCCCATTATATTTTAACTGAATTTATTTATCCATTATTTATTACCACCACAAATACACACATAAAAAGCGCGTTTAAAACAAATCTGAGAAAAGGAAAAGCAGGGCAGTTGATTGTTATGACTTTGATGATTTATGGAGTTAGTATGAAATCAAGACAGCGAAACTAAAAGGGTTTCTGAGTTTAACTTATTTACATATTCAGAGTTAGTACTGGTCCGATGTCTTTTAGGATTATTTACATTTTTGTTCTGATGTAGACCAAACGAATAACGTGGGTTAGCATTTAATGTAGTTTATTCATATACTTCTACTACATTACCTAGACACAAACAAAAATGGTTTTGATTAAATACTGTGTAAATATATAAAAAGCTAATTACAGTTTTATGACATTACGCTATGTCATTTATAGTAAAACGGCTAATGCATTTTTAGCGAAACATTACTGTCAACACGTTTATTTGATGTGATATTTTTCTCTTGCTTCATATATAACATAAACATAACCACAAAACAAAGTTTCTTTGAAAAATAAATTTTTATACGCCCTATTGTTGCAGAAGCTAACAGAAAGTTTCATTCATTAACAACAGTGTGTCTAAGACTGGTTGTTGTCTGGTATATCCATTTATCCAATACTGAAACGTGAAAGTTATGACTTTGTAACAGCTTTGTCTACTTTTAGTTAGCATTGTACTTAATAATAAGTTGTAAAACCAATATTGTTTAAGATATAATCCATATGACATCTGTTAATGCAATCAAGAGAAATCATTAATATTGACATAAGTATTTAGTATGACATAACACGTGTGTTCACATTAAATAATGAGACGGAAAACAATATTTAGATTTTAATTTGATATTATTTACCATTGTTTATAACTAAGCTTCTTTTTTGCAACGTGCCAACATTGCTCGGCTTTTTCATAAATGATTTTATTATCAACACATATCATATTTTGCATCCAAAATATAAAATGAACTTCAACCCTTATTCTTGTGTAGAATATTTCATTATCGCTTAAACAATCCGAAACAATGCTGAAGCGCCTTGCTGTTTCAAGTTGTTTATACACGGTCTTTCACAAATAAATCATAATGGTCGGCACAAAAGTGTAACATCAACAATTAACACAACATTCTTTAAAGATGCTATGCCTTTTAGGTCCTAACTGTTTACATCTTACATTTAAACCAGATTTAAGCAATGAAACCTCCTTCCGTAAATATCAGAAACTGCCAAATATTGTTATTCAAACATGTAAAAATAATACAGAAAAAAAAGAATTTGTTGACAATGTGTGGCCCGCAAACTTGGCTTTGTTTATTTACGTTTCGACCCATTGCGTCGAAACAGTTAAATAGCTTGACTACAATCGATACTCTCAGTTGACTCGGTGGTGCAGTGGTAATGTATCCGCTTTGAATGCAAGAGGACCCTGGTGCAATTCCCAACTCCTGCAACGGCTTTTATGTTTGATGTTTTGTTTTGTTGTTGTTGTGTTTTTACTTTTTGTCCAAAAACACATTATTTGTTACAAAATTTTGCATTTCCTTTTGCAATGTTAATTTAATTAGCATACTTAACATATTGCAAGATTTGTGACCGATTATAAGGGTATAAAGATACAGAATTAGCATTTTTTTAAACGCAACAACAAACGTCTAACTTCCAATACAAAGTCACTATTTGTATACTTTTTTGATCAACCAATGTGTATTTGAGCTACCTTGAACACTTATTTCATGTAGTTTTATCACCTAAATGAAAGGTAACCTAAGAGTGGGTAAAGTCTGCATTACGTTCCATTAAGGAAAACTCTCTGAACAAGCGTCAATGCTTTGGAAGTAGCTCATGTCATACACCATCAGTAACTAGAAGCCATAAGAAAACTGTAGATACGATTGTCTTAATGTTCTAGAGATGTACACCTATTTTGGCAGATAAATGCTCCCAGTGGGACTTCAAGGCAAAACAGACCCTCCAATTTGTTTTGTATTTTTGATATTGTTTTAAGTAAAGGCAACATTATAAGGCCTTAAATTCCATGAAAACAGATCTTGCTTTTTGTGAAAGTAGGATTGAATATCAGTGGTTTTAGTGCCGATCATTGTAAGCACGCTTGTAATGTGTTTCCGAGTGTTAGACGTATTGCCACACTACCTGCTGTTTTATTATAGATTGTAAAGACGAATGCGTTTAAGGAAAATTAAGTAATTTAATTTACAACAGATGTTTGAAGAGCAAAACAGTAAACATAATGTGTAATGTTTTTATAACATGTAACACAAAACAAGAGATGTGGTTTATAAGGAAAGCAATACCTCTGGTGTAACGAGTTATGTTTTGTCTTAAAGTGTAGTTTGACTGATGCTTATGAAAAATCGTTGGAAACGAGGAGTCATAAAACCTCATGACCACGCATGCACTGTACACTTTAGCGCAGTGGTTGCAAAGTATCGTTATCAATGCATTCTACTGTGTAACGTTCATTGACAACTCAATAATCAGCTGGCATGTCTGTGAGTAAATAAAGGTTGACATTAAAATGCCGAGAAAATAAACTTTAAGTTTGAGTGCTCATCGGGGATAGATCATAACGACAACGCTAATTAAACTAATCGGAGTAAAGGGGAACATCCTTAGAAAAAAATTTTGCATGGGGAGAATTGCAGCCTCGGTTTTTATTTGAGATGTTCATCAATTATAGTGAATTATTGCGTACCACGGAGGCCCCCTAGCGTGTCAGTAGGACTATATTGTTAAACTCCAAACAACATACAATCTATGATCCCAGGAGATCCGAAAAATATAACTACACAATCATGAATAACTGTGAGACCTTTTCCGGCCGCCACACAAAAATAAGACACCAATTTTAGTAAGTTAGAGTACGTAACCTAAGTAAAATATATGTGTTACACTTATTGCCAATGTTGTCATTGAACAGCAGATAAATGCTCCCAGTGGGACTTTTAAGGCAAAACAGACCCTTAAATAAAGGGCGGAAGTCCCTGGGTTTAATCCCTGACCAGTCCTACTATATACTGTAACTATTAAAATAGAACCAATCACTTCCTTGCTAAGCGCTTAGCATAATATATTGATATGGCCGGTTTCTCCCTTCAATCAAATCATATTCCACATATGATTTTATCTGGATTGATTGGTCGAGTGATTAATATAAGTAAGACCTAAGTCTATGTAAAAGTAGTCAAAACTAAAAATACGTTATAAATTATTTCAGGTTATACAAAAATAACAACTACAAAAACATTTTTCATTTTCACAAATACATTAAAGGCTTATTTTGAACCAAGCTTGATATTATTTGTGCATTTCCTGATATATGTTTTCTCTGTTTAACTATCGCAGATAGATTTATAATAACAATCGATAAGGAAAATGACAAAGGAAATGTAATCTCGCAAAAAACTTTCAAGAGAACACTGATTATATTATCTATACAATGACCGAACCAAATTTAGAAGATTCTCTCGATTACAAGAAAAGAGGGAAATAGCTTGCCCCAAAATAGATGACTAGTGTTTCTGTCACATGGTAAACAACAAAATAGCTTTTTAAGGATTCTACGGTCTTATGTTTTTAATTCAGGACATACGACATTTACAAACTGGAAAAGGACCATAACGAAACTAATGACTATTTTTCTCAAGGTTAACACATAACGGAAAGCAATTATCATGAAGAAAACACATTAATTTTCCATTTGTTTGAAATTGTTTTCATATATGGCGTAGCTAGAAATATTAACTACACGGAAACAAGTATTTAATATTTACATTCACTAAAATGCCATAGTAAATTATTTGATTAACATGTTTAGGCACTTTCTACAAATATTCCTCAAAACTTACGTCTTACACATAAACAACTTCAAAGAAAAGTGTGTTCAAAACAGGACAATTCACAGTTTGTTTCAACAATGATTGCGGTTTGAATCTTAATTTAGTTATGCGATGTGCATAAATAATGCAAATTAAAAACACACATGAAATAATTTTCTCATTACATGCCATTGAAAATGACCCTCTAGCAGTTTTATCGTCTCCTGATTGTGTCGGGGGCTTGTTAAACTCGTTTGTTTATCTTGAAATGTCATTGCATCAGCATGTTCTATTTCATAGTGACAATGTGTTATAAACTTGATTGTACAAATGCTAGAACTCTTATCTGAAATTAAAATACTGTAAAATGTACTCCTCATGAAAAATTAAGGACCACTACTGCATAACAGAATTTTGAAAAAGTACATCTACCGGTATTGATAATT